>ERZ1674082.1-NODE-1-length-233184-cov-80.196273_pt1 | contig 233184 bp, 179 predicted proteins | sample MGYA00581118_ERZ1674082 | MGnify/ENA primary metagenome ERZ1674082 (study PRJEB41354, sample SAMEA4873329) | human saliva metagenome | biome: human-associated habitat [ENVO:00009003]; feature: mouth environment [ENVO:08000002]; material: saliva material... | reverse complement strand
GTGTGGATCCGCAGATTGATTTCTCTGATATTGACGGTATCCGTAAGACTGTTGAATACTGCAACCAGCTGAAGGTGCACGAGCGTTCGCCGTATGGTGGCGATCTGGTGTTCACCGCGTTCTCTGGTTCTCACCAGGACGCTATTAAGAAGGGCTTTGAGGCTCTGGAGCGTACCGCTGCTGAGGCGGGTAAGACCGTGGATGAGGTGTACTGGGAGGTTCCGTACCTGCCGATTGATCCTCGCGACCTGGGTCGTACCTACGAGGCGATTATTCGTGTGAACTCGCAGTCCGGTAAGGGCGGCATGGCGTACCTGCTGAAGCAGGATCACGGCCTGGATCTGCCGCGTCGTGCTCAGGTTGAGTTCTCGAAGATTGTTCAGGCTCGTACAGACGCTGAGGGCGGCGAGATGACCAGTGAGAAGCTGTGGAACATCTTCGCGGATGAGTACCTGCCCGCAACCGACACGGAGAAGCGTTGGGGTAAGTACCGTATTGAGTCGATTAACATTGATTCGGCTGATACCGGTGCGACCACTCTGCGTGTTGGTCTGAACATTGATGGTCACACGTACACCCGTTCTGCTTCGGGTACCGGTCCGGTGGATGCTCTGCAGAACATTCTGTCGGGCGAGGGCGTGGATATTCGCGTGATGGATTATTCGGAGCACACCATGTCGTCTTCGTCGACTGCTAACGCTGCGTGCTACGTTGAGGCTGCTGTTGGTTCTCGCGTGCTGTGGGGTATTGGTGTGGATAACTCGACGACTCGTGCGGCTTTGAAGGCGATGATTTCAGCTGTGAACCGTGCGCTGCGTGATGAGCGTCAGGCGTAGGCGATAGCGTACATGCTTTGTGCAAGGTTTTCGGGTGACCGTTAGCCGTGCATGATGTGGGGGCGGGATGCATACTGGGAGTATGTATCCCGCCCTTACGCGTTAATGTGCGCAGGTGTTGTGTGCATCGGCGTGCTGTGGGGCGAATAATCTGCTGGGAGGAACTCTCATGAAAAGCTACGCGATGGTGTTTAGCCCCGTTGATGCGGCGGGCACCGATTCTTCTGTTCGTGCCTGGAATTATGAGCTGCACGGTGGTGATGATACTGCTCTGCCTGCAGGTTGCCCTGAGGTGTGGGAGGCTGGCTGGGTGGGTTCGACCGGTCCCGGTATTGAGCAGGATCAGTGGCCGCGCAGTACTTTTACTGGTTTGCCGATGCAGCATATTTTTACGGTGAGGTTGCCGGGGGAGTACCTGCCGGATGCGCAGAAGTATCCGGGCGTTGTGGCGTTCTCTTTCTTCGCTGGTGATGGCCAGTTCGCTGAGGATGAGGCGACTGAGGGTGTTGCTAATGCTGCTAGTGATGACCCGTTTGAGGTGCAGTATGCGCAGGCGCGGGCGCATCCGTATCAGTTGTTGTTGCGCGATATTTTGGATGCCGAGTTTGCGGTGCTGTACCTGAGTGAGGAGGAGTTCTCGTCCCGTACGGAGCCGCCGCAGGATGTGCGCCGGCCCGGTGAGCATCGCGGTGAGGAGGAGAGCTTCAGCGCCTGGGCTTTGGCGGATCGTCAGCAGCCGCTGGCTCGTAAGCCTGCTCTTGTGGGGTGGGTTCCGACGGATGACCCGAATGCCGGTAAGGTCCCCAGTGATGTGTTTGAGAATGTTGACCCGCAGACTGGTTATCTGAGTCCTTTCGATTGGGATGCTGAGGATTCTGCGTGGTTTGAGTGGGCGAAGCCGCTAATTGCGGTGGGTACTCACCTGGGTGGCACTCATTTTTATGCGCAGGCTCTGCCGGATGATCTGACGGCTCGTTATATTGAGTTCGATGAGTTTGATGTGCTGAATTTTGGGTGCGGTAGCGCTGTTTTTGATTTTGAGACTGGTGTTTTTGACTGGTCGTGCGGCTAGTACGCTTGCGCCGCTGACGTACCTTCGACGCGCCGGAGAGCGCGCATTTGAGGTGTTTGCGCGGCCTTCTTGAGCCGTGGATAAGCCCCGGTTGCACCGCGGTGTACCTCCTGAAACGGCACCCTGAGCGTTTCACAGTGTGGACGGGGCGGTTTGCGGAGGTTCCACATCACCTTCGGTGAACCGCCCCGGGCGGGCGCGCCTCCTGTATCCTTGAATGCGTGGAATGGATTCAAGCAATTATTTTGGGCTTTGTTCAGGGCCTGACCGAATTTCTGCCGATTTCATCATCGGCGCATCTGAACATTGTTGGCCAGATCCTGCCGGAGAAGGCTGACCCGGGCGCCGCGTTTACCGCAATCACCCAGCTGGGTACTGAGACTGCGGTTCTGATCTTCTTCTGGCGCGATATTGTTCGCATCCTGAAGGCGTGGTTTGGTGCTCTTGCCGGCCGCGTGCCGCGTAACGATCCGGATGCCCGCATGGGTTGGCTGATTATTATCGGCTCTCTGCCTATCGGTGTTCTGGGTCTGCTGTTGGAAGACTACATTGACACCCAGTTCCGTAGCCTGTGGATTGTGGCGACTATGCTGATTGTCTTCGCTGTGTTCCTGGGTCTTGCGGACCGTTTTGGCCGCGAGCAGCGTGAGCTGAAGGACCTGACGTTCCGTCACGGCCTGCTGTACGGTTGCGCACAGGCGCTGGCACTGATCCCGGGTGTTTCCCGTTCGGGCGGTACGATTACTGCGGGTCTGTTCATGGGTTACACCCGTGAGGCTGCGGCACGTTACTCGTTCCTGCTGGCCATGCCCGCCGTGTTCATGTCTGGCCTGTACAAGACCTTCAAGGTGGTCACCGGCGAGGAGGCGACCGGCTACTACGGTATCCCGTCGACTATCGTGGCTACTCTGGTTGCGTTCGTGGTGGGTTACCTGATGATTGGCTGGTTCCTGAAGTACGTGTCGTCGAAGTCGTACGGCATTTTCATCTGGTACCGCATTGCGCTCGGTATCCTGATTTTCGTTGGTCTGGGCACTGGCGTTCTGAACGCTACTTCTTCGGCGTTCTAAGGCTTTAGCCCTCAGCGTGATATGACATACCCGTCCGTGAGTTTCTCACGGGCGGGTATTCTTATTGGAGTAGATTTTTTGGCACCCGCATGCCTTGAGGTTGGGCGGCGGGTGTGGCGCGTCCACCGGTTGTGGGCGTTTTTACGGAAAGGAAACCCATGCGAGCTTGGGATGCCCCCGCCTCTGTGACTCTGCCCGGTCAGGCTGCGCTGCCGCGTATTTTTGATACCGCGGCTGGTGAGATTGTTCAGGTTCAGGAGGATAAGGCGGCGAGCCTGTACGTTTGCGGTATCACCCCGTACGACGCGACGCATATGGGTCACGCCTCCACCTATGTTGCTTTTGACTTGCTGCACCGCGCCTGGCTGGATGCGGGCGTGCCGGTCACCTACGTGCAGAACGTGACCGATGTGGACGACCCGCTGCTGGAGCGTGCGACCGCGACGAATGTTGATTGGCGTGAGCTGGCTGAGGATCAGACGGAGCTGTTCCGCACCGATATGAAGGCGCTGAACGTGATTCCGCCGGCGCACTATGTGGGTGTGGTGGAGTCCATTGAGTGGCTGTTCCCGCTGATTGAGGACCTGTTCCGCCGCGGCCTGGCGTACCGCGTGCCCGGCTACACCGACGAGCAGGGTGTGGTGCATCCTGACGGTGACGTGTACCTGGATCTGAAGGCTGTGCGTGAGCTGCCCGCAAACGCTGAGGGCTACTCGTGGGCACCGGGCGAGGTCTGCCACTTGACCCGTGATGAGATGCTGGAGATTTTCGCTGAGCGCGGCGGCGACCCGAACCGTGCCGGTAAGCGTGATGCACTGGATCCGCTGCTGTGGCGTGTTGAGCGTGAGGGCGAGCCGAGCTGGGATGCCGGCGAGCTGGGCGCGGGCCGCCCCGGCTGGCACATCGAGTGCACGATGATTGCCCGCCGTTTTGTGGATGGTTCGCTGACCGTTCAGGCTGGCGGTAACGACTTAACGTTCCCGCACCATGATTTGGGTGCGGGCCATTCGTGGGCTGTGTCTGCACGCCCGCACGCTAAGCATTACGCGCACACCGGCATGGTCGGTTTGGATGGCCACAAGATGAGCAAGTCCCGCGGTAACCTGGTGCTGGTTTCGCGTCTGCGTGCAGCCGGTGAGGATGCGAACGCGGTGCGTCTGGCGATTATGGGTCAGCATTACCGTTCGGATTGGTTCTGGACTGATGAGCTCCTGGAACACGCGAAGGCTCGCCTGGACACCTACCGTCATGCGGTGTCGGTGGCTGAGGGCCGTGAGGGTTCCGAAGGTGTCACCGATGAGGCGGCGGTTGAGCTGCTGGCTGCTGTGCGTGAGGCGCTCGGCAAGGATCTGAATGCTCCGGCGGCGTTGGCGGCTGTGGACGCGTGGGCTGTGAAGGCTCTGGCGGACACCACCGTCGGCGGTGGCGCGCTGGTGCGTGACATCCTGGCGGCACGCCTGGGCGTGGTCCTCTAAGATGGTTTCGTCGGTCGTGGAGGAGCTGTACGCTCTTCGCCCGTACGACCGTGAGGCGGTCGATGCGCTCGCCGCAGAGATGTTAGCTGAGGTGCGCGCGTACGAGGCGCAGAAGGAAGCGTAGGGCTTCTGAAAGCAACAAGGGGTGGGTGACCCTGGAATAGTCCAGGGTCACCCACCCCTTGCGTTTAACCGGTTGTAGAACCCGATGACTGGTTATCACACCCGCGGGGTAATGCGCCACAGCCGATTTGCAGACTCCGCTAAAATAGAAAAGGACTTTTTCCGTACCCTAGTTCGCCGCAAAGCGCGAACAGCACAGACTGACCCAAACCCGAGGAGAATCACCCCGTGAGCAGCGGCACCCACACCCCCACCGGCGCAATCAACCGCCGCGGCCCCTTCCGCCCCGGCGAGCGCGTCCAAATCACTGACGAACGCGGCCGCATCACCACCATCACCCTCGCCGAAGGCGGCGAATACCACTCCCACAAGGGCTTCCTCAAGCACGACGACCTCATCGGCGCACCCGAAGGCACCGTCATCCCCAACACTCACGGCATTCTCTACCAGGCGCTGCGCCCCCTCTACAAGGACTTCGTGCTCTCCATGCCGCGCGGCGCAGCCGTCGTCTACCCCAAGGACGCCGCCCAGATCATCGTCAAGGCAGACATCTTCCCCGGCGCACGCGTCGTCGAAGCCGGCGTCGGCTCCGGCGCACTGTCCATCGCGCTGCTACGTGCAGTCGGCGACTACGGTTGTGTGCACTCCTTCGAACGTCGTGAAGAGTTCGCAGACGTCGCCCGCGGCAACATTGAAACCATGTTCGGTGGCCCCCATCCGGCGTGGAAGCTGAGCATCGGTGACCTGCAGGACACCCTGCCGCAGGTTGAAGAGCCCGGCAGCGTCGACCGCGTCGTACTCGACATGCTCGCACCCTGGGAATGCCTGGACGCCGTGGCGGAGGCGCTCGCACCCGGCGGCGTGCTCATCTGCTACGTTGCGACCGTGACCCAGATGTCCCGCCTGGTTGAGGGCATGCGCCTGGACGGCCGCTTCACCGAACCCGAATGTGACGAAACCATTGTGCGTGGCTGGCACGTGGAGGGCCTGGCGGTCCGCCCCGACCACCGCATGGTTGCGCACACCGCGTTCCTGGTCGTGGCTCGTCGCCTGGCTGACGGTGCGGTGCGCCTGGCGCCGAAGCGTCGCGCGTCCAAGACTGACTTCTCTGAAGAGGATATGAACGCGTGGATTCCCATGAACGTGGGTGAGCGTGAGGTGACCGATAAGAAGATTCGCCGCGCAGCCCGCGATGCGAAGAACCTTGCCGCTCACGCCGCACGTGCGAACGAGATTGCGTTGGAACAAAACGGTACCGTGCAGAACGACAGCGCAGCGGCTGAGGCGACTGAATCCGCCGAATAATTTGAACCACCTTTGACCTGCGGGGGCACGGGCGTTGCCTGGAGCCCCCGCAGTGCACCCACCAGGCTACTCGCCTTGCCCGATACCCACCCAGTACCCGCACCGAGTAGCCGTCGATTAGGACGAACAGCTAAAGGAGCTACCGTGTCCACCCACGAATCTGCAGATCAGGCAGGAACCCCCCAGTACGGCACCGCCCACAGTGCAGCCAGCGCGGCACCGCACTACTCGGCTGCTTTCGGGTCGACCTCCCTGCCCGGCAGTCAGCCCGTCAGCGCGCAGGAGTATGACGCCGTGCTGCGTCGACTCTCCGCGGCGGAGGCAACCCGCGACAATATGAGCCGACAGATTCGTGGTGCGGGGGAGAAGAACCGCAAGCTCGTTGAGGCAATCACCAGCATGCGCTACCAGGTGGAGCGTCTGCGCGCGTCCCTGTCGCAGAACGTTATGCCGCCGCTGAATTCGGCGATTGTGCTGGCGGTGCATGAGGGTCAAACCATGACCTACGAGCAGGTTGCGGACGATAAGACTCCCGCCGAGATTGACACCTACCTGGATGTTCAGGTGAGCGGCCGCATGATGCGTATTCCCGTGTCCCCGCTCATTGACCTGTCCACGCTGACCCCCGGCATGACCGTGCTGCTCAACGACAAGACCGAGGCGGTGCTCGCCCTGGACACCGAGCCCTTCGGTGACGTGGTGACCGTGCGTGAGGTGCTGGATGAGCAGCGCGTGCTGGTTGATACGTCCTCGGGTGCTCAGCAGGTGGCGCGTGTGGCGGGTTCCCTCGACATTGAGCAGCTGCGCACAGGGGATGCGGTCACCCTTGACACGCGCACCCGTATGCTGACCTCGCAGGTTCCCGCTTCTCGTTCGCAGGAGCTGGTTCTGGAAGAGATTCCGGACGTCACCTACGAGCAGATTGGTGGCCTGGGCGCGCAGATTGAGCAGATCCGCGACGCGGTGGAGCTGCCGTACCTGCACCCCGAGATTTTTGAGCGCTACCACCTGGCACCGCCCAAGGGCATTCTGCTGTACGGTCCTCCCGGTAACGGTAAGACCATGATCGCTAAGGCTGTGGCGAACTCCCTGGCGGCTCGTGCGGCTGCGCTGAACCCGGGTTCGGCTACTCGCGGCTACTTTTTGAACATTAAGGGCCCCGAGCTGCTCGATAAGTTCGTTGGTGAGACGGAGCGTCAGATTCGCGATATTTTCGTTGCCGCCCGTGAGAAGGCGGAGGCGGGACACCCGGTCGTCGTGTTCTTTGACGAGATGGAGTCGCTGTTCCGTATGCGCGGTTCGGGTCGTTCCTCCGATATTGAGACGACCATCGTGCCGCAGCTGCTTGCCGAAATTGACGGTGTGGAGTCGCTGCAGAACGTCATCGTTATTGGCGCGACCAACCGTGAAGACCTCATTGATGCCGCGGTGATGCGCCCGGGCCGACTCGACCTGAAGATTCGCATTAACCGCCCGGACGCCCCCGGTGCGGCAGAGATTTTCGGTCTGTACCTGACCGAGGACCTGCCCCTGGACGCGGCGGAGGTGGCAGCCGCCGGTTCGACCCGCGCCGCCCTGACCGCGATGATTGCGGCGGCGGCAGGTCAGCTGTACGCGCGCACCCCCTCCACGGCGTACGCTGTGGCGACCGTGGATTCTTCCATGGTTGTTGGTTCTGGTGCGAGCGCGAATCTGTCCACGCACACGCTGTATCGTGGCGATTTCGCTTCGGGTGCGGTGATTCGCAATATTGTGGACCGCGCGAAGAAGGCCGCGATTAAGGAGCAGCTGCAGGCGCTGACCGCCGGTGCGGACGCCTCGAGCATTGGCATTGGTACCCGTCACCTGCTGGAGGCGGTACGCGCCGAGTTTGAGGATCAGGTGGACTTGCCGCCGCTGCCCGATATTGAGGATGCGCTCACCGTTGCCGGTGTGCGTGGCCGCCTGGTGTCGGTGGAGCCGCCGCGCTAAACCCGCGCCCACTCAACCGTGCGCTCAGCCCACACCCCGCGCTTATCCCGCATCAACCCAGCATTACCGCAGGTCCAAAGCCTTTGGATGGTATAGATTTTTCAGGAGAACCCCATGAACTCCACCCCCAGCTACGGCGTGCACCGCATTATGGGTGCCGAAACCGAGTACGGCGTCATCGCCCCCTCCGCGCCGGGCACCAACCCGACCGTGCTGTCCGCACTGGTGGTCAACACCTACGCCAAGTTGGCGTTCCGCCGCGGCGCCGCTTTCCGCGAGCAGCTGCAGCGCCGCGCCCTGGCGGATGAGCTGACCGCCGAGCAGGCACGCCAGGCAGAGAACTACTCGACCGCCACCCCCGAGGGTCAGTGGCTGGGTGAGTCCGAATCGCCGCTGCGTGATGCGTTCGGTCAGGTTCAGGACGCATCCACCGCCCACTCAAGCCAGATGACGCACACCCGCACCGAGCTGACCAGTGAAGATATCGCCCTGGAGATTATGCGCGAGGCGGGCGTTCAGGCACCGGGTGAGCCCGCCGAGCCGCGTAGCGCCCTGGATGCGCTCGCTGGTGTGCACGGCCGCGGTGGTTTCCCGGAGCGTCTGGACTGGGACCGCGTGACCATGAACGCGATTCTGCCCAATGGTGCGCGCCTGTATGTGGATCACGCGCATCCGGAGTATTCCTCGCCGGAGGTTCTGACCCCCGCCGACGCGGTGCTCTATGACGCTGCCGGTGACGCGCTGGCGTACGAGTCGCTGGTGGAGTTGGGCAACCACGGGCAGGATTTGCCGCAGGTGAAGCTGTACAAGAACAACACCGATTCGAAGGGCCAGTCGTACGGCGCCCACGAAAACTACCTAATCAGCCGTGATGTTCCGTTCGAGCAGGTTGCGGATGCACTCCTGCCGTTCTTTGCGACCCGCGCAATTTTTACGGGTGCGGGCCGTGTGGGTATTGGTACGCACGGTGAGGTTCCGGGTTTTCAGATAAGTTCGCGTGCTGATTTCTTTGAGCGCACGATTGGTCTGGAGACCACGATTCGCCGCCCGATTGTGAATACGCGCGATGAGCCGCATGCGGATGAGTCGAAGTACCGCCGCCTGCACGTGATTCCGGCGGACGCGAACATGTCGCACTATTCGAACCTGTTGAAGTTTGGTACGGCGGCGCTGGTGATGAACCTGATTGAGTCGCACAGCGAGCAGCACCCCGCGCTGCCGGGTGTGCGCCTGTCTGATCCGGTGGCGGCGATGCACGCGGTCAGCCACGATTTGTCGCTGTCGGTTCAGTTGCCGCTGGCACCGTCTTCGGCGACCCTGCCGAACCCGGTGTCCACGAGCGGTTCGGCGAGCGCCCTGCAGATTCAGCGCGCCTACTATGAGGCCTCCCGTGCTCACGAGGAGTCGAACCCGGCGGGTGTGGATGCTGCGACCGCGCAGATTCTTGACCTGTGGGGTGAGGTTCTGGATGCTCTGGAAACCAACCCGCTCTCTCTGGCGGATCGTCTGGACTGGGTGGCGAAGTATGCGCTAGTGCGCGGTTATGTCGCTCAGGGCGTAGATTATGCGAATCCGAAGTTGAAGGCCCTGGATTTGCAGTACGCTGATATTGACCCGTCGAAGAGCCTGTATCACCGTCTGGTGGCGCGTGGCCGTATGCGCACGCTGTTCTCTGCGGAGCAGGTTGAGCGTGCGACGACCGAGCCGCCGCGTGAGACCCGCGCGTTTTTGCGTGGCACGTTGATGGCGCGATGGCCGGAGGAGATTCTGGGTATTAACTGGGATACGGTGTCCTGCCGTGGCAGGTATTCGAAGGATCTGACTCGTTTTACGATGATGGAGCCGACCCGGTACGGTGCCGCCCAGGTGGAGCCGCTGCTGGATGAGGTGAACCATTCGGATGAGTTGCTGAACCGCCTGCGCTAGTAGCACCCCCCTAAACCCACATAAACTCATATTCTTCCCCGGGGTGAATACCCCCATTCGGAAGAGTAAAAACCACATAACCCACAGTTAGGGTGCAGGAGAATCCGGGTACCAAAACCCTTACACCCCGCACCCGACCCCACTAAAAACTTATTTGTCCACAACCGAAAACCCCTTGAGGAGAGAACCATGAGCCGCGAACGCATCAGCGCACAGCAGACCGAAACCACCGCAGCCGAGCAGGAGCAGGAACTGACCCTCGCCGCCTCCCACGTTGTCTCTGACGTGAGCGAGGTCGACGACCTGCTCGACGAAATTGACGGCCTGCTCGCTGAGAACGCTGAAGACTTCGTCACCGGCTTCGTCCAGAAGGGCGGCGAGTAACCGGCACACCCGCGCCGGGTCAGCATCATGGAACACCGTATTTTCGGCATTGAAAGCGAATTCGGGCTCAGCTACGTCCCGCACGGGCTCGGTCGGCTGAGCATCGAAGAGTCCGCCGCCGCCCTTTTCAAGCCCGTCCTGGATCAGTGGCGTTCAACGAACGTCTTCCTGCCCAACGGCGGTAGGCTCTACCTTGACGTGGGTTCGCACCCCGAGTACGCCTCCGCCGAATGCGGCAGCATTGACGAACTACTCGCGCAGGAACGCGCCGGTGAACTACTTTTCGCTGATTTGGCGCGTACCGCCCGCAAGCGCCTGCTCGCAGGTTCGGAGGGCCGCCCCCTCGACGGTGAACTGTACCTGTTCAAGAACAACGTGGATTCGGCGGGCAACTCCTACGGCAGCCACGAGAACTACCTGATTAGCCGCAAACTGCAGTTCAACGACCTGATTGCCCAGCTCGTGCCGTTCCTGGTGACCCGCCAGATTCTGGTCGGTGCCGGTAAGACCCACCCGAACGGCGGCCCGGTGCCCGGTTCGACCGACCCGGCGTCCAGCACGGGTGTGCCTTCGTATTCGTTCTCGCAGCGTGCCGACCATATTTGGGAGGCGGCGTCCACCTCAACTTCGCGCGCTCGCCCGCTCATTAACACCCGCGATGAGCCGCACGCGGACGCTTCGAAGTTCCGCCGCATGCACGTCATTAATGGCGATTCGAACATGGCGGAGCCGACGACCCTGCTGAAGATTGCCAGCACCGACCTGGTGCTGCGCATGCTGGAGGACCGCTTCCCGGTGACAAGCCTGGATATTGTGTCTGTTCCGGCGGCTCTGCGCGCTATCAGCCACGACCTGACCGGCACCGCGACCTTCGAAACCACCGATGGTAAGCACTACACGGCGTTGAGCGTTCAGCGTCACTACCTGGATGCGGCACGCCAGTACGTGCAGCAGTACGGCGCGCACCACCACCATGTGGAATACGCCCTGGACCTGTGGCAGCGCACCCTGGACGCTATCGAGTCCGGCGACTACAGCAGCATTGACACTGAGATTGACTGGGCGATTAAGAAGAAGCTTCTGGATGCGTATATTGCCCGTGCCCGCGCGGCTGGTCAGCCTGCCGATTATGCGAGCGCCCGCATCCGTCAGCTGGATTTGGCGTACCACGACATCGACCCGGAGCGTAGCGTCTTCCACGCGCTGGTTCGTCGCGGTGCGGTCAAGCGCATCCTGCCTGAGGGTGCTGCGGAGGCGGCGAAGACTCAGCCGCCGAACACTCGCGCTCTGCAGCGTTCGCGTTTCATTAATGCGGCGGTTGCGGCAGGGGAGCAGTTCACCGTGGATTGGGTGCACTTGAAGCTCAACACCTACCCGCAGCACACGCTGGTGTGTAAGGACCCGTTTGCTACCGATAGCGAGGAGCTTGAGGAGGTGCTGAGCCTGTTGGCATCTAAGGCGCGTCAGCATCAGGAGGCGGCATTCCCGCCGCCCTGCTAAACAGCGCCGCTAAACAGCATTGCTAGAAACACTCTGATGAGGGGAAACCCACCGGCGGTCGGGGTTGTGGGCCTTCGGGAACACCCCGGCCGCGACACAGCCTGAACACAGCTACGTGCCGTAGCATAAAACAGCTAAACCTATACCTGTAAACTGTTCTGTGGCACACGGGCACTCACACGCCCCACTCTCACAGAAAACCCCAGAGGATAACACTATGACCAAACGCTCTAAGCTCACTATTTTCGGTGCCAGCGCGGCAGCTCTTGCGCTCGCACTGTCCGCATGCGGCGCGCAGTCCAGCAGCGACCTGTCTAAGGTGCAGTACACCCTGAAGAACGCGACCGCTGAGCCTGAGGCGTCCTTCGCGACTCCCTTCGCCGCTTCTAGCCCCTCCGCGTACGTGATTGAGGAAGGCAACGGCGACTCCATCAATGATGGTGACTACGTGCTCGTTGAGGCTGCCGTGTTCAACGGCACCGACGGCAAGCTTAACGGTTCCACTTACTCCAGCGAGCCGATTCTGCTGCCGATTAACGATCAGCTGAAGCAGGCTGCACCGCAGGTGTACGAAACCCTGAAGAAGATTAAGGTTGGCGGTTCTTTCTCGTACACCACCAACGTTCTGCAGCAGCGCAGCACCGCGGGCGTGACCACCACGACCGCTTCGCCCGGCGCCGCAACTAACGTTGAGGTGTACACCGTGAAGACGAAGCTGCCCAAGTACGCAACCGGTAAGGCTGTTGAGGCTGACCCGTCGCTGCCGTCCTTCACTCTGGATGAGTCCACCGGCAAGGCTGAGATCAAGCTGCCCGATAACAAGCCGGAGGTCACCGAGCTGACCGCTAAGACCCTCATTGAGGGCGAGGGCGCCGAGGTCAAGGAAACCGATACCGTGTACGTGCGTTACATTGGTGTGCAGTACTCCGACGGTAAGGTCGTCGACGGCAACTATGACGCCGCCACCCCGATGGGCATCTCCCTGCAGGGCGTTATCAAGGGCTGGACTCAGGGTCTGAAGGGCAAGAAGGTCGGCTCCCGTGTTGAGCTGGTCATCCCGGCGGACCTGGCGTACGGTAACGACACCGGCGGTTCCAAGCCTTCCGGTCCCCTCGTATTCGTGGTTGATATTCTGGGCGCGGAGGAGAACCCGCAGACCCTGCAGCGTGCCCAGGCGGCTTCTAGCGCAGCTGCTGCGGAGGCGAGCGCCTCGGCAACCGCAACCCCGGCAGCGTCTGCTTCGGCTACCGCGCAGTAGCCCGGCGCCCACATTTTTATATAGTGTTTTATACAGCGCTTGCCGCTTATCCTGTATGGGCGGCGAGCGCACCCACTATTTCGATTCATTTCGAACCAATCAAAGGAGACACCCATGTCTTTCGGTCAGCGTAACCTCGACCGCGAAAAGCCCGAAATCGATTTCCCCGAGGGCGACGCCCCCACCGAGCTGGTCATCACCGACCTGATCGAGGGCGCAGGCGCTGAGGTTGTTCCCGGCTCCCGCGTGCTCACCCACTACGTTGGTGTGGCATTCTCCACCGGTGAAGAGTTCGACGCGTCCTGGAACCGCGGCGAGCCGCTGCCGTTCCAGGTGGGCGTTGGCCAGGTTATCCGCGGTTGGGATGAGGGTCTGCTCGGCATGAAGGTCGGCGGCCGTCGTCGCCTGGAGATTCCCGCCGACATGGCGTACGGTGACCGCGGCGCTGGTTCGGTCATTAAGCCCGGTGAGTCCCTGATTTTCGTGGTGGACCTGCTGGACGTCCGCTAAGGACTAGCCGGTAAGGTTCTCGCGTTTTTCGCGCTTCTCACGTAAGACGCACAGAGACGCGCAGCCCGGTGCTTTCTCCCGATTGTGGGAGGGGGCACCGGGCTTTTGCGTACCCGTACGCTGAGTAAGTGCTGCGGAACACACACGGTATGATGGAATTATGTCCACCGCAGCTCAGCTTTACATGACTCTTCACCGCCTCGCCGCCGCCGCCGAGGCACCCGATGCCGCCACCCGCCGCAACGGTATCAGCCGCGACGAATTCCTCAGCCTCCTGGGCATCAAGACTTCCGCCCCGGGGGCCGCGCTCTCCGAGGCGAGCGAACGCGCCTTTGAACGAGCCAAGCAGACCCTGCGTGATGCCGGCGCGCGCATCACCCACGTGACCACTGACCTGGGTGAGCGCTACCGCCTTGAGACCAGCAACGCAGCTAAGCTGCCCGCATGGAACCCCACCGCCGAGGAGTTCCGCCTCATCAACACCATCCTGCGCGGCTGGGAAGGCACGGAACTGCAGGATGACGCCTACCGCATCCTGCGTAAGATTGCGCTGACCAGCGAGAACCTCACCGATGAGGCGCTCGCCGCCGCGAAGATCCTGGAGCCGAAGACCGGCAAGCGTCAGCGCGCGAAGAACCTGTACACCTACCGCGAGCCCCTTCAGCGCATTTACTTTAGCGATAACCCGCACCTGAATGAGCTGTTTACCGCCTATGCGGAGCGTAAGACGGTCACGTTCACCTATCAGACGGCTGCCGGTGCGACTCGCACGCAGGAGAAGGTCAGTGTTGCCGGTATTGGGTACCGTTATGGCACCTGGTATTTCGTCGGCTACTACACTGAGAGCTCGGAGCGTAAGGAGTACACGTTCCGTGCCAGCCGTATTCAGAAGCTCACGATGCTTTCGCGTATTGATTCGACCCCCATCAATGCGACGTTTAACGCCAAGAACTGGCTTGAAGACATTAAGGGCTACGAAGAGTACCTGTCCGTCGTGGAGGTCAGCGCCGATTCCACGCTGTCGGATCCCTTCACCGTGCCCTCGTACGGCACGATTGATAGCGCCGTGGCGGCGACCAGCTACAGCTGCGTGATTGAGCCGCCCGAGGGATCGGAGGCTGCATCTACCCGCCAGCGTGACAGCTACGCCGCCCAGCAGCAACTGCTGCGTACCCTCACCGACCTGCACAGTGGCGCAGTTGAAGACCCCGGCACCTGGGCGGATATCAACCAGCGCAACCGTAACAACTCCCTCGACGACCTTGTGGACCTGCTCCTGGGTCTGCACCGTGCCGACCGCTGGGCGAGCGCCCACGATGAGGCGCCCATGCCGTTGAACCAGCTCAACGCCCTCTACAGCGTGGACACCGAGAAGAACCGTGCCCTCGGCAAAACCATTGCCGAGATTTTCGCGCGGGTAGACACCGTTCCTTTCGATTCTGACCCCAAGGACCCGGACGCCCTCAAGCCCAGCTACATTAACCTGCTGCCGGATTTTGACGGCGCCACCCCGAACACGCTGCTGAACTACGCGCGCCTTACTGACACTGAGCTCGCCATTCTCGTCTTTACCCTCTCTGCTGCAGATATTCTGCACCCAGCGGATGCGCGTCTGGGCAGTATCCGTGCGGCGCTCGCCGCCGCGTACCCGAACGCGCCTGTCTATGCGCAGCACCTGTGCTTCGCCCCGGAGGAGCCTCTGCTGCAGGAGGCGACTGCCGCCTTGAGTAGCGGCAACGCCGTGACCATTGGGTACGGTACCTCTGAGCGTGCCGCGGATCGTCTGGTGGACCCGTATGCGTTGGTGTTGCACCGCGACCACATGTACCTGCATGCGTGGTGCCGTACCGCTGAGGAACGCTACTATACCGCGCGCGGTGAGGAAGTCCCCGAGTACGTACCCGAGGCTTTTGCTCACGCAGCCACCGGCGAGGCGGGAAACAACGAGACTGCCGACAGCGCGGCGGCGGATAATGAAGCGGGGGAGAAGGAACCCAACTTCTGGCGTAACTTCCGCCTCACCCGCATCAACCACATTCACGAGGCGGGCGCGGGTCGTACCCACCCGGTCACCGGTGACACCGTTCCGCATTGGCACGCGCAGCAGCACAGTACTCAGACCAACCCCTTCGCTGAGTTGCGGATTCACCCGACCGAGCACATTCCCAGCGGTGAGCCGCTCGATACTCTCACCGCAACGTATATACGTCGAAGCACCCACCACGTGAAGAAGGCTTCACGCACCCAGTACGTGCGCATCCACTACTACAACAACGCCCACGGCGCTGGCGATAAGAACATCCTCGACACCGTCATCGCACACCGAGGTGCCCTCGAACTGGTCGGCCCTGCGCACCTGCGCGCGGCGCTGCTTGACCAGTTGCAAACCCTCAACGCGAGTAGCCGCAGGGGTGCGCCCGCAGGTGTGCCCGCAGAAAAATAGAACTTCACCCACAAGCAAAAACGCCCTAAAAACCCTTCCAAGGGGCCAAAACATTAACCTAAAACTTGTATAATGGTGCTCATGTCTTGGTGGTTCTGGATTTTGCTATGGGGCGCGCTCATCATCTGCTCGCTCCTCTATTTGGCATGGTTCACCTACAAAGCACTCACTCGCGGTTTCACACTCCTTGACGAAACCGTAACCTGGGTCGAGTCAATCGAGGGACAATTCGACGCAGCGCAAGCGAACGCAAGCCGAAAACTCCCGCGAGACACCACCCTCGGGGTATTCACACCCATCACCGAGGCATACAATAACTACGAACAAGGTAAGCAGACACGCAGGTCTGAGCGGATCAAGCGACGGGTCTCCCGACGAGATCGACTCGGCCAACCTCAAAACATCGGAGACCTGCTCTAACAGAAAGGCACACCACCATGGGCCAGATTTTCAGCCACCCCGCGACCATCATCGTCGTTATCCTCCTCATCGTCCTGCTCTTCGGCGCACCCAAGCTGCCCGGTATGGCACGCAGCCTCGGCCAGTCCATGCGCATCTTCAAGACCGAGGTTGAGGGCCTGAAGAACGATTCCAAGAAGGACCCCCGCGAGAAGGACGGCGAAGAGGTCGTCACCGCTGAGGTCGTAGACAACGGCAAGGACGGCAAGACCGAAACCAAGTAACGGTCCCGCCACCGACGCACCAAACCCGTGCCAGCCCACCGGCCGGCACGGGTTTTGCGGCACCACCCCATAAACACCCCACCAGACCCCCTCAGCCGAATCACACACGGCACCGACACCCAGAGGACACCACGTGGCAACACCTGACCAGGACGTGCGCAACCGCAAAGTCAATCCTGAAGCACGCATGGAACTCAAGGAACACCTGCGCGAATTCCGCGACCGCTTCATCAAAGCGGCTATCGCAACCGTCATCGCAGCCATCATCGGTACGGTCTTCCTCTACCAGCCTTTCATCGAAATGATCTCTGCGCCCCTGCAGCAGATCAACGCAGAAACCGGCCGCAACGCAAACCTGAACTACGGTAGCGTCGCATCTCCTTTCGACCAGCTGCTTAAGGTCGGTATGTACATCGGCTTGGTGATCGCCTCTCCCGTCTGGCTCTACCAGGCGTTGCGATTCCTGTTGCCGGCACTGCACACCAAGGAGAAGAAGTATCTCTTCGGCTTCCTCACCGCATCTATTTTCGCGTTTGCCTGCGGTGTCGCCATTTCGTACTTCACCCTCCCCGGCGTGGTCTACGCACTGCTGAAGTTCACCCCCGTCAACGAAAGTAACTACATTGACGCGGGCGTGTACATCTCCTTCATCCTGAAGTTCGTCGTTACGTTCTCCTGCGCCTTCATCATCCCCGTGATTCTGGTCGGCATTAACATGCTGGGCCTGATTCGCGGTAAGACCATCCTGAAGTCTTGGCGTTGGGTTGTTGTGCTCGTTGCGGTTATCGCAGCGCTGACCGCACCCGGTAGCGACATCATGATGATGTTCGTGCTCATGGCGCCGCTGCTGATTTTCTTCTTCGCAGCAATCCTCATCTGCATGATTAACGACAAGCGCCGCGACCGCAAGCTTGCCAAGCTGGCGCAGGGTTCGGATGAAGCAAGCCTGAACACCGCAACCAGCGCCGAAGACCTGGCGAAGATGGGTTACTTCGAGGAAGAGAAGACTTCCTAAATTGAATAGCTCGCTTTGAGCAACCTAGCCGAAAGGGGCGGGGTACAGAGAACCTGTAACCCGCCCCTTTCGCATGTTCCGCAACAGCGTCTCGAGGCGCACGGATGAAGAGGCGCACAGACGAATTTTTACAACGCCTGCCGGTACATCCCGGCAGAAACTGAGCATAAATTGCGCCGAAACCGCGCAGCCGATGCGCTCGCTGTTCGCCCATACCGGATTAGTGCCCGTGCAGGGTGCTTTCTGAAGGCTCGCGGCGGGTGAACCGTTACACTGGACATACTATGAGCAAGCACCACGCACAGCACACATCCGACGCATACACTTCTAACTCTTCTAACGCACAGACCCCGGCGGAGCGCACCGACTACGCTGCCGCCTACGCCGCATCCCGAGAACGCGCCGCATACGCGAAGACCGCCCTCGGGGCTTTTGAGGCGTCCCTTGATTTTCCGCTGGATGATTTTCAGCGTCAGGCGTGTGCCGCTGTGGAGGCGGACCGCTCCGTCCTCGTTGCCGCGCCTACCGGTGCCGGTAAGACCATTGTGGGTGAGTTCGGTATCTACCTGGCGTTGCGCCGCGGCATGAAGGCGTTCTACACGACCCCCATTAAGGCGCTGAGCAACCAGAAGTACCACGACTTTGTGCGCGCATACGGTGAGGATTACGTGGGTCTGCTCACCGGCGATACGAGCATTAACACGGAAGCACCCGTGGTCGTGATGACCACCGAGGTGCTGCGCAACATGCTCTACGCCAACTCGACCACGCTGACCGGCCTGGGATATGTGGTCATGGATGAGGTGCACTACCTGGCGGACCGTTTCCGTGGCGCTGTGTGGGAAGAGGCGATTATTCACCTTCCCGAGCACGTGAACGTCATTTCTCTGTCTGCTACGGTGTCGAACGTTGAGGAGTTCGGCGCGTGGCTGGATACGGTGCGCGGCGGCACGGACATTATTGTTTCTGAGCACCGTCCGGTGCCCCTGTGGCAGCACATGATGGTCGGTCACCGCGTGGTGGACCTGTTCGTACCCGAAGACAACTCCGAGAAGGGTAAGAACCAGGAGCCGGAAGAGAAACTCTCCCGCAAGCAGGCGAAGAAGGCACAGAAGGCTAAGCAGCGTGGCGCAACCGTGGAGGCGGGAGCCAACCCACTGCTTTCCGGTCTGCGCCTGAACCCGCAGCTGAAGGCGCTACGCCCCGGCTTCCGTTCCGCACCGGGCCGTGGACGCTACGGCGGCAAGCGTGAGCGTTTCCGTCACCGCCGTGAAGGCTGGCTGAATGAGACGTTCAGCAGCGGCGAGCGCGGCCGCTCGGACCGTCGTGACCGTTTCAGCAACGATCGTTTCAGTAACGACCGGGACTTTGATGCGCGCGGTGAGCAGAAGCCTCTGCGTCCGCAGCGCATTACCCGCCCGGAGATGGTGCGCGCCCTCGATAAGCAGGGCCTTCTTCCCGCTATCTGCTTTATCTTCTCCCGTGCCGGTTGCGACGGCGCGGTCAGCCACTGCGTATCCGCCGATATTACGCTGACCACCCCCGAACAGCAGCAGACCATCCGCGCCTACATTGCAGAAGCGACCGCTCACCTGGACACCCGCGACCTGAACACCCTCGGCTACTACGAGTGGCGTGACGGCCTGATTCGCGGTATCGCCGCGCACCACGCTGGCCTGCTGCCCCTGTTCAAGGAGGTCGTCGAAACCCTCTTCGCCCAGGGCCTGATTAAGCTGGTCTTCGCCACCGAAACCCTCGCACTGGGCATCAACATGCCCGCCCGCACCGTCATCCTGGAAAAGCTCACCAAGTACAACGGCGAATCCCACGTGGACATCACCCCCGGCGAGTACACCCAGCTGACCGGACGCGCAGGCCGCCGCGGCATCGACATCGAAGGCCACGCCGTCGTCATGTGGCGCCCCGGCATGTCCCCAGAACACGTGGCAACCCTCGCCTCAACCCGCACCTACCCGCTGAACTCCTCATTCCGCCCCACCTACAACATGGCGGCAAACCTCATCGCCTCCTACGGCGCCGAACGCACCCGCAAAATCCTGGAATCCTCCTTCGCACAGTTCCAGGCAGACAAGTCGGTCGTGGGCGTCGCCTCCCGCGTACGCAAAAACGAAAGCGCCCTAGAAGGCTACCGCGAAGCAATGGCCTGCCACCTGGGCGACTTCACCGAATACGTCCAGCTCAGCCGCCAGATTGCCGAACTGGAAAAGAAGGCATCCAAGAGCAACGAACGCCACGCCCGCGCGCAGGCACACCACAGCATCCAGCAGCTACTGCCCGGCGACATCATCTACATTCCGCACGGCCGCTCCCGCGGCTACGCAGTCGTCATCACCCGCTCCGATTCGCACGCCGACCCGCGCATCGGCATCGTCACCGAGGACGCGCACCAGCGCACCGCCTCAACCCGCGATTTCGAAGGCGCCGTCGAACCGGTCTCACGCATCAAAATCCCCAAGCGCCTAAGCCTCAAAACCGCCAAGGAACGCCGCGACACCGCAAGCCGCATGCGCCAGGCACTCTACGACGGCCGCGCCCCGCGTGCGCTCGCACAGCAGAACATCCCTGCTCGTCAGAACAGCATTGACGCGCAGCTGGAGGCTCTGCAGGCCCAGCTGCGTAACCACCCGTGCCACGGCTGCTCCGACCGCGCAAACCACATGCGTTGGGCTGAGCGCTGGCAGAAGCTCAACTCCGAGACGGAAGGGTTGCGTCGTCAGATTGCCCGCCGCACCAACACGATCGCTCAGGTCTTCAACCGCATTGCGCGTCTGCTGGAAAGCTACGGCTACGTCGAACGCACAGAGGATAACGAACTGTCGCTAACCACCGGCGGACAGGCTCTACGCCGCATCTACGGCGAGCGCGACCTACTGACCGCCCTGTGCCTGGACGCGCACTTCCTCGACGGACTGGAACCCGCCGCCATCGCGGCAACCGTCGCCGCACTAACCTACCAGGGCAAACGCGACGCGGTGGAGTACCTGGCGCACTACCCGCACCCGTCCCTGCGCGCACCCATCGCGACGATTACGCAGCGCCTCGCCGACCTGAACGCAGCCGAGGAACAGTTCAAGGTCAACCCGACCCCGGCATGCGACTTCGGCTTGGTCGAACCCATGTACGCCTGGGCGAACGGCGCCCACCTCGCAAAGGCAATCGAGGACACCGGCCTTGCCGCCGGCGACTTCGTACGCTGGGCAAAGCAGGTACTGGACGCCCTGGACCAGATCGCGCACATCCGTTCACTGGACCCGGTCATCCGCGCCCGCTGTGAAGAAGCAATCGAGGCGGTACGCCGCGGCGTAGTCGCACTCGACGTCTAACCCGCACCTTAGTGCTACACCGTACATAGTGCTACACCGCGCCCGACCGCTTCGGGCCACCACCCCCGCTACTGTGCATTGTTCTGCATCATCTAAGTTCCGCCTCATCTAAGGACGAACGAACTACCACAGGCAGCGGGGGTGCTTCTATACTCAAATGAGACGCTCAGCTAAGCTACGCGAGCACAAGCGAAGTGCCCGCCCCGTGTGCGCCTCGGCGCGCCTCAAAGGTGAAAGGAATCTAATGTCTACCCGAATTTTTGTAGATGGTAGCGTGTACAGCCCGGTCGACCCGTACGCAACCGCAATGCTCGTCGAAGACGGCTTCGTCCGCTGGGTTGGTTCCGACTCCGGGGCGCGTTCAATTGCCGACGAATCAGCCACCATCACCGAACTCGACGGCGCCCTACTAACCCCCACCTTTGCGCGCGCACTAGCACCGGTAGCAGGCAAAGAAGCACCCGAAATCCTCGACTACCTGCAGGCATACCGCGCCGCCGGCTACCACACGCACACCCTACTCGCCGGCATGGAAGACGTACCCGACCTCGTCTCCGCACTCAGCTACTACAGCGCCGAACACGGCGTACCCGACATCCGCCTCATCCTCAACGCCACCGGCGTAGAAACCGACGAACTAATCAGCGCCATCAAGGCACTACGCCCCCTCACCGAAGGCGAACGCGCCATCAAGGGCCTGCAGCTAGTCGGCATCTTTGTCGCACCCACCGAGGCACCCGCAGCAGCACAGGTCGCCGAAGACGCCGCACTCCTACTCTCCATCGACGCCTCCGCCGGATTCACCACCGCAGCCGAAGCCGCGCTCGCCGTACGCGAGAGCCGCCCCTGGCTCTCCATCCGCCTCGACGCAGTAATCAGCACCCCGCAAGACCCCATCACCGACGAACACCTCACCCAGCTGGCAGAAGCACGCATCAACCTGGGCCTGAGCGTCTGTGAACCCGAAGAAGACGAAGCCGCCAACGACACCGTCCAAGCACTCCTCGCACACGCCGGGGGAGAGGTACGCGAATCTGTGGCATCCGTAGCCCGCCGCGCAAACGCAGCCGGCACCTCCATCGCCCTGGGCTCTGATGCTCAGCTGTACGCACCCGGCGCCTGGTCCCTCATCCGCGAACTCGTCAACGACGAACACGGCATCTCCGCACGCAGCGCCTTCGCCGCCCTCACCCGCGGCGTATACCGCCTAGCACACGAAGAAAACCCCTTCACCGGCCAGTTCGCACCCGACACCCCCGCATTCGTAGCACAATGGCGCGTCGAAGCCCTCATGGTCCAAGCACCCGACTCCCGCGTAGCATCCTGGAGCACCGACCCCCGCGCTCGCATTCCGTTGCTTCCGGTGCTGGATGAGGATTCGCCTCTGCCCATTCTGGAATCTATTTACACTGAAAGTAACTAATTTTTTAGCTTGTCAACACCTTTTTGGGCGGCTTAGGGGCGGTGGAAGCCCCCGAGGATTCAGTTACCCGCATGTATACCCGGTATACTGGATACCTACACTGCCTGTTTTATATGTACCTGTGAGGGAGTAATATGCGCGTTCTAACTGTCATCCCGACGTATAACGAGAAGGAGAACCTGCCCATCGTGGTAGAGCGTCTTCGCAAGGCAGCTCCCGAGGTGGACATTCTCGTGGTGGATGATAACAGCCCCGACGGCACCGGCCAGATTGCTGATGAGCTGTCTGCTAAGGATTCCCAGATCCACGTTCTGCACCGCACCGTTAAGGACGGTCTGGGTGGCGCATACCTCGCTGGCTTCGATTGGGGCCTCGAGGCAGGCTACGACGTTCTGATTGAGATGGACGCTGACTGCTCGCACCAGCCTGAGCAGCTTCCTTCTCTGGTTCGTGCCGTGGAGGCAGGCGCTGACCTGGCTATTGGTTCGCGATACGTTCCCGGCGGCAAGACCAAGAACTGGCCGGCTCACCGCCAGATTCTCTCTCGTGGCGCTAACCTGTACACCCGCCTGATTCTGGGCACCTCCATCAAGGACATTACCGCTGGCTTCCGCGCGTACCGTCGTGACGCTCTGCAGCGCCTGAACCTGGACGGTATTGACTCGAAGGGCTACGTATTCCAGGTGGATTTGGCATGGCGTTCTGAGCAGGCCGGTCTGAATATTGTCGAGGTTCCGATTACTTTCGTTGAGCGTGAGATTGGCGCTTCGAAGATGGACGGCAACATTATCTTTGACTCCATGTCTAAGGTGACCCGCTGGGGTATGGCTAACCGCATTCAGAAGTTGAAGAAGGCTCTGGGCAAGTAAGACTTCTTGTTCAGACGCTTCTCGCACCTGAGATTTATACGAAAGACCGGGGCGGATACATTACGTATCTGCCCCGGTCTTTTTATGCTTTCTGTAGCGCTCTTTCGGCTCACGTACCGAGGAAGCCAGCACCACAACAAAGGAGCCCGCTCAGAGCGCAAGTGGCTCTTAGCGGGCTCCTGAAGCGTTTCTACGGCATGTCTACGGTGCTTTTAGAGCGCGTAGTGCTTGCGGTAGTATTCCAGGCGGTCTTCCAGGGTCTTTTCCAGCTCTTCGATGCTACGGCGTTCCATGAGCATGTCCCAGTGGGTACGTGCGGGCTTTTCCTCTTCGGCGTCTGCGGTGGAGTCGCCGTTGACGAGGTATGCTTCCTTGCCGGACTTTGCGGTCCAGACCGAGGGAATCTCTGCTTCTGCCGCGAAGGTCACGAAAACGCGGTCACCGTCAGCGGTACGGTATTCGACGCGCTGGCGGGGCGCGGGCTGTACGTTCGATTCGGTTTCCATCGACTGGGAACCCAGGCGCATACCGCGCAGGCTACGATCGCTCATTTTTCCTCCAGTGTCGTCGGGTGCGCTCTTTGGCGCTTTAGGCATAACGTTGGGCGGGGGAGAGCTATTCCCTCGAACGTTTACAAAACATCCATTATATCGGTAATAGTCTCCACCCGCCCAACGTGATGGTGTTTATTCGGCGTGATTTTTGGTGATTCACGCCTTTTTATGCGTTAGATTTCGCGTTTAGCCATTGATGCCGTAGCTTCCGGGTGCCTGCGGTGCGCTCTTGGGTGCCTCTGCTGCGGGCTTCTTCGGTGCGTCTGCAAGGTCGGATGCGGGCAGGGTGCCGAAGGCGTTGCCCAGGCCGCGCAGTGCATCGCCGAGTTCGGTCGGGATGAACCAGAGTTTGTTGGCGTCGCCTTCGGCGAGCTTGGGCAGGGTCTGCAGGTACTGGTAGGTGAGCAGCTGCTGGCTGGGGTTGGATTCGTGGATTGCTGCGAAGACCTTCTGTACGGCTTCTGCTTCACCGTTTGCGCGCAGGATTGCGGACTGTGCGTCACCTTCTGCACGAAGGATCTGTGCCTGCTTTTCACCCTCTGCACGCAGGATGGCTGCGCGGGATTCACCTTCTGCGGTCAGGATATCGGACTGCTTCTGGCCTTCTGCGGTGAGGATTGCGGCGCGGCGGTCACGCTCTGCACGCATCTGCTTCTCCATGGAGTCCTGAATGGATACCGGGGGCTGGATTTCCTTGATGTCCACGCGGGAGACGCGCAGGCCCCAGCGGCCGGTGGTGGAGTCGAGTACGCCTCGCAGCTCCGCGTTGATCTGGTCGCGGGAGGTGAGGGTCTGCTCCAGGTTCAGGCCACCGACGACGTTACGCAGGGTTGCGCTGGTCAGCTCGTCTACGGCGCGAATGTAGTTGGTGATTTCGTAGGTTGCAGCCTGGGGGTCGGTAACCTGGAAGTACACGACGGTGTCAATGCCGACCACGAGGTTATCTTCGGTAATCACGGACTGCGAGGGGAAGGAAACGACCTGTTCGCGCAGATCGATGAGGGGCAGCACGCGGTCAACTACGGGGATGACGATGTGCAGGCCGGGCTTGAGAACGGCGTGGAACTTACCCAGTCGTTCGACGATGCCGGCTCGTCCCTGCGGGATGACGCGCACGGTCTTTGCGAGCATCGTCAGCACGAAGAGGATGAGTAGGACCGTCAGAATAAGGCTGATAGGCATTGTTTCTCCTTATCGGTGAGTTATATGGTGTGTTTTTGGAGTATCTGAATTGGCTTTGGAGCCGGTATTCAGATGGGTCTTAGCTTGTTGGTCTTAGTCATGGGGGAGAGGCTCTACGATTGCGGTAGCACCCTCAATGGCTCGTACCCTCGCGTGTGATCCTGCTACGAGCGTTCCGGAGGCGGTGCGCGCCGTCCAGGTGTCGCCAGCTAGTACCACCAAACCGGTTTCACTAGTTACATCTTGAGTGACGCGTACCTCAGCACCAATGAGCGCTTCGGCATTAGTAACAGCGCCGGTAGCTGATTTATTGAGCTTTTTCAGCAGCGGCGGGCGCAGACCAAGGACCAGAATCAGGCAGATCACCACGAAAATAACGGTTCGAATCAGCATGTTATCCACGAAGGGTGATATTGCTGCAGTGATGCCTGCACTGATCGCCAGCATGAGAAAGAACAGGTCGAGGCTGAGCATTTCTATGACGGCGAAAACGAGGGCGAGTGCAACCCAGAGTGTCCAGGGTGTCTCAAAGAGCCAATCCACGAGTTTTCTCCTTTGGTGTACATCAACCGGCGCAGTTGACGTTGGATCTGCACACGAGGCGACAGCACCTTCGTGATGCGGGGTATATCCATTATTTCAGGTGGATTGAGTGCTGGCGACAGTTCTGGTGGCCGGGTGAGGTTAATACATGAACTGTTAAGACTTTATTTAGATACGGGGAATCTGGGGTTCATTCTAGACCTCCCTAAAAAGCCGATAATATACATTATGTAAAGTAGACCTATTTTCACTACCCCACCGGCTGCCCACCGGTGCTTTCTACGCTCAGGCTGGCACGGGCCAAACCATGCTCCTCATAATGCGACCGCGCTGTTCCATCCGCGGTTCTGAGCTCCACGCGCCTCGCGTCTTCCTCGGCACTCAGCCGCACGCTCACATGCCCTGAACCTTCGGGCTCCTCAACGCATCCCGTTAAACGACAAACACCCGAGACGAGCTCACACCATTCGGTGCGCCCCATCTCGGGTGCCTATCATCAGCTACTGCGCTTCTTTATTCTGGGCTTCTTATTCTGCGTGCTTGGAGCTGAACTCTACCCAGGCGTTGAGCACACGCTCCGCTGCACCGGATGCAATGGATTCGCGTGCATCGGCCAAAGCCTGAGTGAAACGGGTCTCAAAGCTCTCCCCGTTGGTCGGGCGGTATGCCACCAGGCCTGCGGCTGCGTTGATGAGCACAGCGTCGTGAATTGCGCGTAGCGGGCTCTTCGGGGCTTCGCCCTCCCCCGCCAAAATTGCACGGAAAACGCCCGCGTTGTACTCGGCGTCGCCGCCTCGCAGCTGCTCCAGCGGTGCGTTCTGCAGACCGTACTCGGTCGGGTCAAAACGGTATTCGGTCAGTTCGCCGTCGACAGCCTCCCACAGGCGGCTCGTGGTGGCGATGGTCAGCTCATCCAGGCCGTCATCACCGCGGAAAATCAGGGCGTGATCGCCGCGCTCCGCGAAGACGTGAGCCATCTTCTCAGCCATCACCGGGTTAGCAACGCCGATAGCCGAGGACTTCACGCGCGCCGGGTTGGTCATGGGGCCCAGGTAGTTAAACGCGGTCGGAATGCCCAGCAGACGGCGGGTCGGGCCCACGTGGCGCATCGCCGGGTGGAAGGTCATCGCAAACAGGAACGTGATGCCAGTCTCGCGAGCGCATTCGGCGACTGCGGGAATGGGCATGTCGAGGCGGATTCCGAGGGCTTCGAGGACGTCTGCGGAGCCGGATTTGGAGGTGGAGGCGCGGTTGCCGTGTTTGACGACGGTGGCGCCGGTGCCTGCGATGACGAGGGCTGCCATGGTGGAGATGTTGACGGTGTTTTGTTGGTCGCCACCGGTGCCGACGATGTCTACGGCGTGGGGGTTGATGTCGACGGTTTCGGCTTTGGCGATCATGCCGGCTGCGAGGGCGCCGAGTTCTTCGGGGGTTTCGCCTTTGGAGTGGAGGGCGGTGAGGAAGGATGCGAGGATCGGCTGTTCGGTTTGGCCGGTCATGATGTGGTCCATTGCCCAGGCGACTTCGGTGTCGGTGAGGTTTTGGTGTTTGACGAGCTGGTTGAGGATGTATTTCCAGGTGATTTCGTGCGTAGTCATGTGTTAAGTGTAAAACCCCCGCCGCGTATCTGCATGGTTGGGTGCAGTATGCGAGACGGGGGTTTGTGAGGCGTGTTGCACTGTGGGGTGCTTAGCGCTGGGGTGTCTTCGGTTTAGTGGAAGGAGTCACCGCATGCGCAGGAGCCTGCTGCGTTGGGGTTGTCGATGGAGAAGCCCTGCTTTTCGATGGTGTCTTCGAAGTCGATGGTGGAGCCGTCGAGGTAGGGTGCGCTCATCTTGTCGACGATGACTTCTACGCCGTCGAAGTCGCGGACTGCGTCGCCGTCGAGGACGCGCTCGTCGAAGTAGAGCTGGTAGATGAGGCCGGAGCAGCCGCCGGGCTGGACGGCGATGCGCAGGCGCAGGTCGGTGCGGCCTTCCTGTTCGAGGAGGGTGCGGACCTTGGTCTGTGCTACTTCGGTGAGGTTGACGCCGTGGGTCGGCAGTTCGGTGGTGGTTTCACTCATTGGTGTTGTCCTTTTGTTTTGTTGGTTGCCCGTGTGCGCCACGTGTGGGTGCGTGTGGGCGTTTTAGCCTTCACGATACGCGCCTGGGTGTTTGATGTACAACCTAGGGTGTGCATAGTTCGCCGGGGGCGTGAGTGTTGGTGTGGGGGCTTGACATGTAATTCTGCTTCTAGGATACCGAAAAAGTGGGGGTTGGGGTTTGTGACCCTTCTCCCCCACTTTTTGTGGATGTTCCTAGCGAGCGCGTTTAGCGGGCACCGAGTGCGCTGAGCAGCAGCGCCTCCGCGAGGATTGCGTTCTTGAAGTCCGGGATGTAGAGGGACTCGTTGGCGCTGTGTGCGCGGGTGTCGGGGTCTTCTACGCCGGTGACGAGGATTTGTGCCTGGGGGAAGAGGTCCTTCAGGTCGGAGATGAACGGGATGGAGCCGCCCATGCCGGTCTGTACGGGTTCTACGTCCCAGGCGGCGCGCATTGCGTCGAGGGCGGTTTGTGCGCCGTCTGCGTCGACTTCGGTGGCGAAGGGCATGCCGGAGTCGACGGCGGTGTAGTTCGCCTGGGCGCCGTGGGGTGCGTGTGCCTTGATGTGTTCGGCGAGTGCGCGGTGTGCGTTTTCGGGGTTGTCGCCGGGTGCGAGGCGGGTGCTGATGCGTGCGCGGGATACGACGGCGAGGGTGTTGGAGGAGGTTGCGATGGAGGGGATGTCCATGCCGATGACGGAGATTGCCGGCTGGGTCCATAGGCGGGAGGCAACGGATCCGGTGCCTGCCAGGGGTACGGTGTCGAGGATGCCGGAGTCGTTGCGGAAGTCTGCTTCGGCGTATTCGAGTTCGGGTTCGGGTGCGCGGTGCAGGCCTTCGACGGCTACGGCGCCGGTGGCGTCGTGTAGGGTGGCGAGTAGCTGCGCCATGAGGGTGTGGGCGTCGAGCATGGGGCCGCCGAACATGCCGGAGTGGATGGCGTGGCTGCCGACGCGTACTTCAATGTCGCCGGATGCGACGCCGCGCAGGCTGGTGGTCAGTGCGGGTACGCCGGCACGCCAGTTGGCAGAGTCTGCGACCACGATGTAGTCGGCGGACAGTTCCTCACGGTAGGTGTTGAGGAAGGAGACGAAGGAGGGCGAGCCTGCCTCCTCTTCGCCTTCGATGAAGAGCTTCACGCCGAGCTTGAAGTCCTCGCCGAGAGTTTCGTTGAGGGCTGCAAGCGCGGCGAGGTGCACGAGGATGCCTGCCTTGTCGTCTGCTGCGCCGCGGCCGTAGAGGCGGTCGCCCTTGCGGGTTGCGACGAAGGGGTCGGTGTCCCACAGGTCGAGGTCGCCGGCGGGCTGTACGTCGTGGTGGGCGTAGAGCAGGATGGTCGGGTAGCCTTCTGCTGCAGGGCGGGAGGCGATGACGGCGGGCATGCCCTGCTTTTCGGTGCCGTCTGCGGTGGTGTAGGTGGCGCGTTCGATGCGTACGTTGTTGAAGCCTGCCTTGGTTGCGAGCGCGGCGACTGCCTCGGCGCTGCGGTCTACCTGGGTGAGGTCGTGCGATTCCCAGGCGATGGAGGGGATGGCGACGAGCTCGGTGAGGGTCTGCAGGGTTGCTTCGAAGTTTTTGGTGACGGCGTCGCTCAGGGCGCTGTGGTGGGTGAATTCAGTAGTCATGTTTCTACCTTACCCCCACCTTACCCGCCGCCGCCGGGTGGTTGGGGTTGTTTCAGTTGCTGGTGTGCGCTTGTGGGGGCGGGTTTGGTGTGTGCCGTTCGGGTATGATGGGAGGGTGTTTGGTCGTAAGAAAGAGAAGGCTGAAGCGGAAGCTGTTCAGCCGCAGGTTGTAGAGGAGCCTCAGGCTCCGGTTAATCCGAAGTTCACCCCGAAGAAGGGCCGTCCTACTCCTTCGCGTAAGGAGCAACAGGCGGCTCGTCGTCAGCCTCTGGTTGTTAATGACCGTAAGGAGGCGAAGGCGCGTGAACGTGAGGCGATGGCGAAGGCTCGTGAGCGTCAGAATGATGCGTTGATGGGTGGCGATCAGCGTTACCTGCCCGCCGTGGACCGTGGTTCGCAGCGCCGTTATATCCGTGATTACATTGATGCCCGCCGTAATATTGGTGACGTCATGTTGTTTGTCATGCTGGCGTTCTTTATTTTTACCCTGTTCATCCCCGGTTTCTTTGGTTCTGCTGAGGCTGCGGAGGGTTTCCAGCGTATTACTACGTACGTCCTTTGGGGTCTGATGCTGCTGTGGATTGGTGATTCCTGGATTATGTGGCGTGGCTTGAAGAAGAAGGTAATTGCGAAGTTCGGCGAGATGGAGCCTCGTTCCGGTATGTATACGTATAACCGTGTGTTGGTTCCGCGTCGTATGCGCCGCCCGGTTCCGATGGTGAAGTACGGCGAGTACCCGCACTAAGTCGTTAGTGCCTTATAGGTGCTAGGGGAGAGGTCCTGAAGGTTCAGGCCTCTCCCCTATTTTTATATTCTTACGCGAGAAGCCACATGTGTTTCGAGAAGCTACTTCTTTGGTGGCTTTTCGAAACACATGTGGCTTTTGGGCGTATAACCGTGGCTAGACGCCGGTACGGTTAGGCTTCGATTCGGGAGTAGAGGATCTGCCATCTGCCGTCGCGGTGTTCGAGGGCGAATGTGTAGATTTCTTCTTCTTTGTCGCTGTTCCAGGTTTCTTGGCGGCCGTCGGGTTCTACCTCGGTGTGTTTGTCCCATTCGTGGCTGGTTTCCAGGTAGTAGGTTTGATGGTCGTCGGTCCTGGGTATGCCGGCGGGTTCGAAGTGTTCGATGCCGTCGATGACCCATCCGCCGCGCTGGTAGAGCGCTTCTATTTCGCGATAGATTTTGAGTTCTCCGTCGTTTGATGTGGAGAGGAATTCGCGGGCTTTGCTGTAGTCGCCGGTTTGGACGCCGTAGTTGATCCATTGGTTCCAGGCGTCCATGGTTTTGAGGATGCCGTCGGGGGTCTTGTCGCGGTATCCGTTTTCGGGGGCGTTGGGTTTGGGGACGTTCTGGGCGGGGCCTTTGGCGTCTGCTTTACGGTATTCGCCACTACCGGCATTGTTGCCGGCGCTACTGCTTGGGCTGCTGTTGGTGGCAGGCTTGCCGGAGGCGGTGGATCCGTCTCCTGCAGTTGTGATGTCGTGCGGCACGCAGGCGGCGAGTAGGGTGCTGAGGCTGATGAGTGTGCCTCCGGTCAGCATTGAGCGGCGGTTCAGCATGTTGGGGTTCATGGTTGGTCCTCCACATCGTTGTAGTGCATGGTCTCCCGCTTATCTCCATTATGCGCGAGCGCGCACGTGGAACCTGTCATTGCTCCTACCCGCTGGGAGTGTGGCGGTCTATCTTGCGGAAAGATTACGAGGGTTTCACTTTAGTGGTTGCTTCGAAATGCGTGGCAACTCAACACATCAGAATCCTTCAGGACCTTTTTCACAATCATTCCCCCACACCTTTGTAACCCATAATTTCCCATTTCTGGCCGTTGTGCTTTAGCTCAATTTTATAAGTGTCGTTAGTTTTATCTTCATTGGTCCAAGAGCGCCAACTACCATCAGCCGCGACATAAATCTCCTTTTCCCAGACATGGTAAGCCTTCCAAAAATAAGTCTCCCCGTCCTCAGACCACGGCGCGCCATCAGCAGTCAAGCTTTCAATACCATCAATCACCCAACCACCATGCTGGTAAAGCCTCTCGACACCCTCATAAGCCTCCAACTCGCTCTTAAAAGTCGGCGACACAAACTGACGAGCCACGGAATAATCACCAGTCTGCACGCCATAATTACCCCATTTGACCCAGGCATCCAAAGTCTTACGCATACCTTCAACAGACTTCTCACGGTACCCGTCTTCAGGCTCAGTAGGCTTCGGTACATTCTGTGCCGGACCGTACTTATCAGCAGGGCGGTACTCACCATCCGGTGCCTTCGAGCCGCCCGAGTAGCCGCGAACAGTAGACGGGGTCGCGCTTGCCGAAGGCGACTCAGATGCCGTTGCAGAAGCCGACGCCGACTCGCTCGGCACGACGGAAGTCGTGGCTGCCGCCTCGTTATTTGCCTGCTGGCCGCACGCCGCAAGCAGGGCCCCCAGGCCCACAAGTGCGCCGCTGCCCAGCAGGGTACGGCGATTAATTTGGGTACGGTAAAGGAAGGTACGAGGCTCCATGACGGTGCGCTCCTATCGTCGGTGATGGTGTGTATGCACTTGTCAGGCTGGTAAAAAATGGTCGTTACTTGACCACCGGAAGAACCCAGCCGCACAGCGTACCCGGCAGACGCAACAATGCATCACGGGACGCTACATATAAAACCCTACCGCATATTTACAGTCGTTTGCTTTGCAATGAGTGTAATAGCAACAAATCGCCACTATTCGAACAATTCAATGCTTTATGCATCAAATAACTACGCGGGCTCAGAAGCCACATGTGTTTCGAAAAGCTACTTCTTTAGTGGCTTTTCGAAACACATGTGGCTTTTCGGCGGAATAGAGGGCACACTAAAGGGGGCACCGCCTCCACCCCAACGGGTAGAGAACGGTGCCCCCTTTCAGCACGCCGGGAGCGTGAGGCTCCCTCCCCCGCCAGTCACCCGGCGGGGCGTAAACCTTCTAGCGGCGAGCGCGGCGCAACTTCACCAGGCCACGGTTAATGTGTGCCGCCCAGAGCGGACCCTCATACAGGAACGCGGTGTAGCCCTGCACCAGGTCGGCGCCAGCGTCCAGGCGCTCCTGCACATCCTCAGCGGTGGTCACGCCGCCAACGGAGATGATGGCGAGGTCGTCACCAATTTCACGCTTGAGCAGTCGCAGCACCTCCAGGGAGCGGGGCTTCAGCGGCGCACCGGAGAGGCCGCCGGCACCGATTTCCTTGACCTTGGTCATGTCGCTGGTCAGGCCCAGGCCGTCGCGGGCAATGGTGGTGTTGGTTGCGATGATGCCGTCCAGCTTCAGCTCCTTAGCCAGGGCTGCCACCTCGATCACGTCCTCATCGACCAGGTCCGGTGCGATCTTCACGGTCAGCGGTACGTGACGGTTGGGGCATACGCGGTCTGCCTCTTCACGCACGGCAGCAAGCAGCGGGCGCAGCGACTCAATAGCCTGCAGGGTGCGCAGACCCGGAGTGTTCGGGGAAGAAACGTTGACGACCAGGTAGTCTGCCTGCGGTGCCAGGGTGCGGGTAGAGATCAGGTAGTCCTCGATAGCGTTCTCGAGCTCAACGACCTTGGTCTTGCCGATGTTCACGCCGATAACCGGGCGTACGGCGCCGCGGTATTCGGTTTCGAGGTCTGCGCGGGCGGCGGCAACGCGCGGGCCTGCCGCTGCGGCGCCGTCGTTGTTGAAACCCATGCGGTTGATAACCGCCTTATCTTCGACGAGGCGGAAGAGGCGCGGCTGCGGGTTGCCGGGCTGCGCCTGACCGGTGATGGTGCCGATCTCGACGTGGCCAAAGCCGATACCAGCCAGCGCGGCAATGCCCTTACCGCCCTTGTCGAAGCCTGCAGCCAGGCCGAACGGCGAAGGGAAAGTAATGCCCATGACGGTGGTTGCCAGTTCGGGGGCGGGCTGGAAGTACTTACGCAACGCGCGGGTGATGCCGACGTTGCGCAGGGTCTGCACGCCCCAGAAGCCGATGTGGTGTGCCTTCTCGGGGTCCATGCCCTTGAAGAAGATGTTGAAGAAGGTCGGGTAGATGCGCATTTGTTCTCCCTAGTGTTGGAGGGTGTGGGTGGTTTATGGGGCTATGAGCCGGGACTGTATGCCGGGCGCTACTTGTCGTTGGCGACAGCGTCGACAGCGCCACCGTAGCGGCGGTCGCGGCGCGCATACTCTTCGACAGCTTCCCAGAGGGTGCGGCGGTCAACGTCGGGCCAGAGCACGTTCATGAAAATCATCTCGGCGTAGGCGCTCTGCCACAGCAGGAAGTTCGAGATGCGCTGCTCACCGGAGGAACGCAGGAACAGGTCAACGTCGGGCAGGTCGGGCTCGTCCAGGTACTTCTGGATGGTCTTTTCGGTAATGTTGCCGGGCTTGATCTTGCCCGCCACAGCGTCCGCCGCGATAGCTGCCGCCGCGTCAGCAATTTCTGCGCGGCCGCCGTAGTTCACGCACATGGTGAGGGTGCAGACGGTGTTGTCGATGGTTTCGCGCTCGCAATGTTCGAGCTCTTCGATGACGTTCTTCCACAGCTTGGGTCGGCGGCCAGCCCAGCGGATGCGCACACCCCAGGTCTTGAGGGTTGCCAGCTGACGCTGCAGCACCTCGGTGGAGAAACGCATGATGAACGCGACTTCGCTGGGTGAGCGCTTCCAGTTTTCGGTGGAGAACGCGTAGGCGGTCACGTACGGGATGCCCATTTCGATAGCACCCGCAACAACGTCCAGCAGTGCCGCCTCGCCGGCACGGTGGCCCTCGGTGCGGGGCAGGCCGCGTTCGTTTGCCCAGCGTCCGTTACCGTCCATGACGACGGCGACGTGCTGCGGAATGAACTTCTTCGGAATCGGCGGCGGGGTTGCCCCGGTGGGGTGTGCGGGCGGGGGTACGGGCTGGGTGCGTGCCATGTGTGCCTTTCTTCCCTGGCGGGTTCTCCCCCGGGGTCGTTTGCCTAGATATGCGCCAGATATAAACCTGGTGTGCTGTTAGCTATTTTACCGTGACACAGCGCGCATGGGCGGGTGCTTCGGGGGTTATTTTGCGTCCTGGTTGGCCCATGTTTGACGCATCGGCGTGCATCTTTACGATGCAGGAATTTCTGCTTCGAGGGCGCTCGCCGTTTTCAGGGGGTGTTCGAGCAGGTTCTGGGTGGTTTTCAGGTAGAGTCCCAGAATTTTGGAGGCGACCGGCACCGGTGCTGCGTCAATAGTCGCCCAGGAGCGCGGATCCGCCGATGCGGTAGCGAGCGCATAGCCGAGCTCTTCGGCACGCAGGCCGGTCAGGGGTGTGTCGGTGGCGGGTGCGCATTGGGGGCAGAGGACCGTGTGGTGTCCGTAGGTGTGGGCGGTGTGGAAGGCAATGTACCTGCCGCTTCCGCTTGTAGCGACGGGGGTGCTACTGTCTGCCCCGTTATCGCCCCGGCTATCGGCGCTCACGAGCGGGTTGCCGCATCGGGTGCAGTTCTCCCCGATGAGCGGCCAGCCGGCGGCGTTCATGCTGCGCGCCAGGTAGCGGGTCAGGATCCTCTGCGGCACGTGCTGCCCGTGCGCGAGCGCGGCAAGCGCCCCGTGGGTGAGGGTGTAAATGTCGGCGGTGCTGTCGGCGTCTTTGGTGAGTGCTTCGGCCAGTTCGGCGATGGTGGAGGCGCACGTGTACGCATCGTAGTTCGCCATAATCGGTGCGGTGTAGGCGTGCAGGGTTGCCGCCTGGGTGATGGTGTGCAGGTTGGTGCGGCCGCGGCTGAAGGACAGGTCGGTGTGCATGAACGGTTCGAGTCGTCCACCGAATTTGGAGGTGGGTTTGCGTACGGCTTTGGCGACGGCGTGGGTGATTCCGCCGTCGCGGGTGAGCATGATGATGATACGGTCGGTTTCGCCGAGTTTTTGGGTGCGGAGGATGAGGGCGGCGTCGCGCCAGGTGCGGGGTTCGCTCACGGGTGTCTCCGTTCTCGGTGCATGCTCGGTGGGTATTAGGCGGGTGGGTTTTCGGTGGGCGCTCGGTAGGCGCTGAGGGCAGGGGCTGCGCGGGTGTTGTGGGTACGGTTCGACCCCTGCCGTATTACCCCGCGTAGGGGGTACCGGTCAGGGGTCGGTCCGTAACGTATGGGCGAGGCGCTATTTAGTCCTCGTACTCAATATCGTCGTCGATGTCGTCTTCATCGTCGAGGATTTCTTCAAGGTCATCCTCGTCTTCATCACCGTAGACGCTCAAGGGAGTGACCTCGTTGTACGCCTCGAAGAGGGCATCTTCGTAGGCTTCGAAGGCGTTGGCGATTTCTACGTATGCCTCATCGACGGCAGAGTCGTGCTCGCCGGTTCGGTTTACGACGGCGGTCAGGTGCGCCTCCAGCGCGTCAAGGAGGCGGGTGAGTTCGGTGCGAGGATCAATGCTCATGCCATTATTCTACTACCTACGCGCCTATGGTGTGCGCCGGGCGGTCATACGACGGTTTAAACGCGGAACTATGAACGATTGCGGCAGGTAAATCGGCGGGTAAATTCGGTGCCGTGCAGAGAACACCAAAGCCAGAGCGGTAAGTCCAGGTTGATAAAGCCAGGCTGGTCAAGCGAAGCAGCACGCGGCACATCAAGCACCGCAAAAACCTTACAGACACAGCGAACCCGCCGTCCCCAGCTTCCCCACTCCTCAAGGGGCGGGTGCCGGGTGCGGCGGGTTCTTCTGTCGGTTAGCTCAGCTTGACGCTGCGCCTACTGAATGTTTGCTTCTTACGGGTTGAGCCCGAGAGAATGAGAAGCCGGGTTTTTAGAAGCCCAGGGATGCTGCGGATGCGCGGATTGCCTCAGCGGATGCCTTCAGCTGTGCCAGCTCAGCCTCGTTCATGGGGACCTCGAGCACGCGCTGGATGCCCTCGCGGTTCACGATGGTGGGCAGGGACAGTGCAACGTCCTTGAAGCCGTACAGCTCGCCTGCAATGGTGGTGGAGACGGGTAGCACTGCGTTCTGGCCGCCGAGGAATGCCTCAGCGATACGTGCACCGGAGATACCGATTGCGTAGTTGGTGGAACCCTTGCCCTCGATGACCTTGTATGCTGCGCGCATAGCTTCGGTTGCCAGTTCTTCACGGACCTCTTCGGTGAACAGCAGCTTGCCGTCCTGCTCCCACTCGGTCAGGGGAACCATGCCGATGTTTGCTGCGGACCAGACGGGGAACTCGGAGTCGCCGTGCTCGCCAACAACGTTTGCGTGAACGCTCTTGATGGAGACGCCAGCCTTGTTAGCGATCAGCCAACGCAGGCGGGAGGAGTCCAGAACGGTACCGGAGGACAGCACGCGGTTTGCGGGCAGGCCGGTAATCTTCTGAGCCACAACGGTGAGAACGTCACAGGGGTTGGTGACGAGCATGATGATTGCGTTGGGTGCTACGGACAGAATGTTCGGCAGCAGCTTCTCGAGGATTGCGACGTTTGCGCCTGCCAGTTCGAGGCGGGGCTGGCCGGGCTTCTGGCGAGCACCAGCGGTGATGATGACCATGTCGCAGTCGCGCAACAGCTCGATGTCGTCGCCACCGGTGACGGTTGCTTCGTGTGCGAACATTGCGCCGTGTGCGATGTCCAGTGCTTCAGCGTGTGCGCGCTTGCCGTCGATGTCGTACAGGACGATTTCGTCTGCGGAGCCGCGGACCATAGCTGCGTATGCGGTTGCGCTACCGACGCCGCCTGCACCGATGACGCCGAGCTTGGTGGGGTTGTTGACACCGTTCATTGCTGTATGCCCTCTTTTCGTGAGAGTTATCCGTGTGGTGCGAGAGGATTCTCGCGTGGTTTATCGGGAAGCGGGTGTGTGCCTCGGAGTCGGCTTCCCTGGTGTGGGCGTTCTCCCCCGGTGGGCTCGCTTCGTTACTTTCTATTATGCCGCAGATTCTGCGTTTTGTGTTGGGTTATTTTGCTTTTTTCGATGGGTGCTGGTGACTTTATGGGCTATGAGGGGTGTTTTTCACTCACAAAACCAAATAATGACGTTCTGACCTTTTGAGCAAGCTCACATGCCGCTAAAGTAGCCCTCCACGTCCACGGCACCGCCGGAAGCCTCAAAATCGGCGCGCACCGCCTCCGCCAACTCATCATCAACCAGGAAGTCCAAACCCACAGACGCCAAACCGAACGCCGCATCCAGGGCAGCATCCACCGCCGCCGGGGTGTCAGCACAGTGCGCGAACTCCACCGTGTGCATACCGGTACCCTCGGGCGCAATCTGAATCAGCGGGTGAATACCGGGCACGCGCAGGCTCACATTACCGAAATCAGTAGAAGCCGCCAGGGTGTCACTGACCGTTCCGGGCGGATACGGGTGGCGACCCACCGAACGCTGAGCCGAAACCCAACGCTTCAACAGCGGGCGGTTCGTACGCACCGGCATGGTCATCGGCGAAGAATCCCACGTCACCTCCGCACTCACGCCAGCCATAAGCGCCGCACCGCGCAGCACCTCCTCAACCCGTCGCGACAGAGCACGCAGAGTCGGCGCGTGCTTAGAACGGATATTAATGTGCAGGCTCGCGGCGGCAGGAATCAGGTTCGGGGCGTCCCCGCCGTGGTCAATAATCGCGTGAATACGGTCAGAACCGGGAATCTGCTGACGCAACAAGCCCAAACCTTGATACGCCAGGTTCGCCGCATCCAGCGCGTTGCGACCCATAAACGGGTGCGAGGACGCGTGCGCGCTCACACCCGTATAAGTCACACGGCATTCACGGCGACCCAGCCACGCCTGATCAGCCACGTCGATAAAGTAGGGGTGCACCATAATGGCGGCATCCACCCGCTCGAACGCGCCGGCGCGCGCCATCAGCTCCTTACCGGCGTCGGACTCTTCGGCGGGCGTGCCGTAGTAGAGGACCCTACCGCTGAACGCCTCGGGTCCGGTAACGAGCGCATCCGCCAGGGCAAAGAAAGCACCCAGCCCGGAGACCGCGATGACGTTGTGGCCGCAGCCGTGACCGATGCCCGGCAGCGCGTCATATTCGGAGAGAATCGCGATGGTGCGGTGTGTGGCGGGGTCGTAGTCGGCGCTGGTGAGCTCCACTTTGAACGCGGTATCCAGACCGAAGGCGGGGTACTCAATCCTGAGGTTCGGGTAGGCTTCGCGGACCGCATCAACGAGCGTGCGGGAGGCAAAATACTCCTCGTAGGCAGTCTCAGGATGCGCATGAATCGCCATAAGAATTGCGGTCAGAGAGTCCGCACGAGTGGCGACGGATTCGGCGAGGTCGCGGCGAATATGTGCCAGTCCGCTGTCTTCGTCGAGGCGGTGACCGTGATGCGCGCCGTGGCCCTTTCCATGACCGCGCCCCTTTCCATAACCGTGGCGCTCGCCGTGGCTACGTTCCTGCTCGGGCTGACCGTGGTCAGCGTGTTCCTGTTCGGAATGCGCGTGCCCGTGCTTGCGGCGGTGCTCAGCGGCACGCTTACGCTGCTCGGTTTCGAGGGCGAGGATTTCGGAGTACTCGCTACCGCGCACGCAATCAGCGTCGGGTGCGTCGTAGTGGCGGGTTATTGCGGCGGGTCGGTTCGGTGCCGTTCGACCGGAGTTATCAGAAGTGGGCTGGGTGTGGGCGGCGGTGCCCTGTGCGTTCGCGTCAGTCATGCTTCTACGCTACCGTCTGCGCTCGCCGGGCGCTAGATGCTCGGGCGTGATGGAGTCGAAAACACCCAAAAAGAAATTTGTGTCACATAAAAGAAAATTTGTATATATCCTAGGAATCTTTGATTCAGTGGAGTAGCGTTAAGCACATGGGAGCGACAATCCAGCCGCACCCATCACCATCCGGCGCTAGCGATGCGAATGCCGGCAGGACAGTTCACAACCGGTCCAAACCATGTCGTTTGGGCCTCTGTCAATACCGTGACAGACCCATGGATGCGAACCGTACCGGCAAGCACACACCGCAGTGAGCGCCACAACCACGCTAAGGAGCTCCATCCCATGAAGGCAGCACGCTTCTACGACCGTAACGACATCCGCATTGAAGACATCCCCGCACCCGAAGCCGCTGCGGGCGAGGTTCTGGTCAAGGTCGCCTGGTGCGGCATTTGCGGTACCGATCTGCACGAATACCTGGACGGCCCCATCTTCTGCCCCCAGCACGGTCACCCCCACCCCATTTCTGGTGAGGACTCCCCCGTCACCCTCGGTCACGAATTCTCCGGTGTTGTTGAGGCACTGGGCGAAGGCGTAGACGACCTTGAGGTTGGCGACCACGTTGTCGTCGAGCCCTACATCATTCGTGATGACGTTTACACCGGCCCCGACTCCAAGGACTACCACCTGTCCAAGGACATGAACTTCATCGGTCTGGCAGGTCGCGGTGGCGGTCTGTCCGAGAAGGTTGCTGTCAAGCGCCGCTGGGTTCACAAGATTCCTAACAACATTCCCCTGGACGAGGCTGCACTGATTGAGCCTCTGAGCGTTGGCTACCACGCTGTTGAGCGTGCAGGCGAGTTCGAAGAGGGCGCATTCGCACTGGTTACCGGTGCTGGCCCCATCGGCCTGCTGACCTCCGCAGTTCTGAAGGCTAAGGGCGCTAAGGTCATCATCTCCGAGCTGTCCCCGCTGCGCCGCCAGAAGGCTCTGGACTCCGGTGTTGCTGACTACGCTTTCTCCCCCGCAGAGACCGACGTTCTGGCTGAGATTCACAAGCTGACCGACGGCCGCGGCGCCGACATCGCATTCGAGTGCACCTCCGTTCAGCCCGCACTGGACCTGATCCTGGATGCCCTCAAGCCCACCGGTAAGGTCGTCATCGTCTCCATTTGGGGTAAGCCCGCTTCCCTGGATGTTCAGAAAGTTGTGCTCAAGGAGCTCGATATCCGCGGCACCATCGCATACGTGAACTCCCACCCCGAGACCATCAAGCTGGTTGAGTCCGGCAAGATTGACCTCAAGCCCTTCATCACCGGCAAGATCGCTGTGGAAGACCTGATTGACAAGGGCTTCGACACCCTGATCAACCACAACGAGACCGCTGTGAAGATTCTGGTCACCACCGACCCGGAGCGTCTGGCTGAGTAATCTCTCTGAACGATACTGATTCGTTCAGTTTCAGCTGATGCAGCTGTTCTTCTAGCTTCCTTAGCGTAGCTAGTGTGGGGTGAGGTTCCATTCAAGGAACCTCACCCCACTACTTTTTGCTGTTTCTCTATTGTCTTAAGATCTTCTTTTCTGTTCACCAAACTGACGGATATTAATGCTCATCGGGTCACCAGCCCAACTCGTAAGTTCTGGGCATAATTCAGGATAAATATTATGGATAACTGATTCCAATGTTGCTGCCAACGCAATCCAATCACCAACAAGACATGCATAAGAGGACGCTTGACTTGGTTTATCAATATTACCTAGCAAGGCCTCATCGTCGTCAGCATGCGCCACTTCAGAATATAAGTACCTAGTACCGACGACTGCGTTTGTTACTCCAGGAGGTAATATATCTTCGCCGGTCTCAATATTCGCCGCCATAATGTAGAACCTTGTAAATGGAACATTTTGAAAAAACCATTGAAGCTGGTCTATATTTTCACGAAGTTTTTTATCTTCAGTACCCCTTCGGAGCGATTCCAACACACGTTCCCAATAGATGTTCTCCTGCTTCAGAGTAAAAGGCCTAAACTTTATCATGGCAGCGTCCATTGCATCAAAATCAGGCAAATTTAAATCTTCAGTAAGGATTATATCGAATTTTTTAGAACCTTCATCTGGCACTATAGAAAAAGTGAGCCTCATACCCATTTTAATACAACGTGGATCCTGAGCAAGAGTAGACGAAAGCACACTTCGGCAACGTTTAGCGGCCAGTTCAATCCGCCTCTTATCTCCATCTACACCTTTAGAAATAGGGGTGGGCCTGAAATTGTTTACATTACTACTCATGTTTACCTCTTCCAGCTCTTTAAATTACTGAAATTATTTACCAGCAATAAATTTAGGATATATTCTCTATCTCATTTGCTATCCATACCATCTTGATTGTATCCTTCTATAATATCTTCAAGTTGCCCAAGAACTGAGTCAGGCAGAATCTCATATACCTCACCAATCAATCTCCGATTTACAATAAACTGATTGACCAACGCATTCAATGAATTTGCAAGAGCTTGAGGTAGACCCTGAATATTTTCACCAAGGAAAAAGGTAACAGATTCAGCCTCTTCTTCCTTTGAGTGGAGCACCTTATTACCAATAGTTCTAATGATAGTAAGTGCTTTAAAAACATCTTGACTAACAGAATGGCTTAGGAATTTAATTCTCCCATCCAGATTTGCGTTATTAGGGAGGTCATCTTTAGTTAGTTCATAAACCAACTTCTCTGCCGCTGCACGCATTAGCGCAGCAGATGCTCTTTTAGATATTGGAAATACAGCCGACGCTTCCCGATAGAGTTCTGCAACCTTTTCAGGCATTTCTTTGCTCGGCTCAGGAAACCCTGGATCTGCAGGCACTGGATAGACAAGCACGGTACCTTTCCAGAAACTCGATTTTTTACAGCTGTAGCAGATTGAGACATGCCAATTCATGTCTTCTGCCTGAACTGTAGATTCCCCAGCTTGAGTTTCCGCATTTCCATCTGAGGGAGCAGGATATTCTATTGTCAACAGTTCGTATGGAGGAAATTGATTGTACCCAGAGAACATTTCCGCTTCGTACAGATAAAGGTCTCGAAATTTGTGCCCTGTATGCACTTTGCAATGTGGGCACATGAAAGAACCTTTCTTGTACGCCGGGAGATGGTCTTCCATTATTATTTCCTCACGCTCATACTGTACGGAATATAGATGCGAGACCAAACCTTTAAGGGTCGCATTAGATACTTCTATCCTGTATCCACCGCTCACAATATGATTGGCTCACCGACATCCTAGTAGAGCACCATACCACTACCTCAAGAAGAAGCAACTAACACGCCTATGCAATCAACAAATTAGCAACTGAGGGCATAAATTCCCTTTCATGGATTCCGGGCATACAAAAATCCCCGGTTCCGAAGAACCGGGGATTATCTGTGCGCGAGGGGGGACTTGAACCCCCACCCTCTAATACGAGGACTAGCACCTCAAGCTAGCGCGTCTGCCTATTCCGCCACCCGCGCAGGTGACTTTCGAACGTTTTCCTTTCGGTGCCGTTCGAAGCAACACGTAATACTATACGGGCTTTCTGGACACTCCGCAAATCGAAAGAGCATGTTCTGCATCACATATTAGAGGTTGATTGGTTCCCCACCCACGGGTGATCTTCTCGCACCTTGAGTAATATGACCGGCACGCCCATTCGACTGCCATATTTTCGGTCATAACGACTAGAATAAAGAGCATGAATAATGAGAACCTCTCCCGCGAAGAAGCCGCAGAACGTTCGGCTCTCATCAGTGTCGACACCTACGACGTGCATGTTGACCTGACTAACGCCAAGGACCCCGAATTCGAGTCCTACCCCACCGTCACCACCGTCCGATTCTCCTGCAACACCCCCGGCGAAGAAACCTTCATCGACTACATCCACCACAGCGTCGACTCCGTTAAGCTCAACGGCACCGAACTGAACCTGGCTGATGTCGTCAACGGCGCACGCATCACCCTGCCCAACCTGCAGGCAGAAAACGTGCTCACCATCCACGGTCGTTCCTACTACTCCCGCTCCGGCGAAGGTATGCACCGCTACTTCGACCCCTCCGACGGTCGCGTCTACCTGTACACCCAGTACGAGCCCTCCGACTGCCGCCGAGTCTTCCCGAACTTCGAGCAGCCCGACCTGAAGGCAGTCTTCAACTTCCGCATCACCGCGCCCAAGGACTGGGTCGTCAGCTCCAACGGCGTACTCGAAAGCCAGGTCGTAGACCCCACCGACGACTCCATCACCAAGCGAGTCTTCTCCCCCACCGCAAAGATCTCCACCTACATCACCGCAATCGTTGCCGGCGAATACTTCACCGCAACCACCACCTACAAGCCCAAGAGCAAGGTCAACAGCGGTGACATCCCCCTGGTCGCATACTGCCGCCAGTCCCTCAAGCCGCACTTCGACTACGACCACATCTTCATGGTCACCGAAAACGGCCTGGACTTCTTCCAGGATCTCTTCGACTACCCCTACCCGTACCCCAAGTACGAGCAGGCATTCGTGCCCGAATACAACATCGGCGCAATGGAGAACCCCGGCCTGGTCACCTTCACCGAAGACTACATCTTCGTTTCCGGCGCAACCGAGGACGACCTCGAAGGCCGCACCAACACCATCTGTCACGAAATGGCACACATGTGGTTCGGCGACCTCGTCACCATGAAGTGGTGGGACGACCTGTGGCTCAAGGAATCCTTCGCAGACTTCATGGGCACCCTCGGCGCCAAGGAAGCCAACAACTTCAACGACGCATGGGTCACCTTCGCGAACAACCGCAAGGCTTGGGCATACATGCAGGACCAGCTGCCCACCACCCACCCCATCGTCGCTGACATCCCCCACCTGGAAGCAGCATCGCAGAACTTCGACGGCATCACCTACGCAAAGGGCGCATCCGTGCTCAAGCAGCTGGTCGCCTACGTCGGCTTCGACACCTTCATCGAGGCAGCACGCGTGTACTTCAAGCGCTTCGAGTGGGGCAACACCTCCCTGAACGACTTCCTGCAGGTACTCAACGAGGTGTCCGGCCGCGACATGCAGGCATGGGCTAACGCATGGCTGCAGACCTCCGGCGTGTCCGCACTGGGCACCAAGCGCGTCTACGGCGAAGACGGCCAGCTCACCGACCTGATTCTCACCCAGGAACTGCCCGCACAGCAGCCCGCAGGTCTGGGCCGCCCCCACGTGGCAAAGCTGGAAACCTTCGCGCTGACCGACGGCAAGCTCACCTCCACCGGCCTGCTCTCCCTCGAGTACCCGGCAGAGCCCGTCTCCGAGCACCGCGTAGAGCTCACCGAGGAGCAGAAGAAGCTCGTTGGCGAAGCTGACCTGCTCATGCTCAACGCAGAAGACCACACCTACGCCAAGGTCGCCCTGACCGACGAAGACGGCCTGCAGGCAGCTATCGAAGGTGTCTCCACCCTCGAATCCGCGCTCTCCCGCGGCCTCATCTGGGGCTCCCTCTGGGAAAACGTGCGCGATGCACGCCTGCCCGTCACCACCTACGTCGACGCAGTCGTACGCAACGTCTCCAAGGAACCGAGCGCATCCCTGCTGGGCACCATGGTCAACAACGCACAGGTCGCTATCGCAACCTTCTCCGCACCCACCGGCCGCGAGCGCCTCTACGACGCTCTCTACGACGCATTCGCAGCCGCACTGGCACAGGCTAAGCCCGGCTCCGACGAGCAGCTGATTCTGCTGCGCGCCCTGATTTCGGTCTCCACCAACGCGACCAAGGGTGAAGAACTCTGCCGCGATATTGCCCGCGGTGCTTTCGAAGACACCACCGGCGATATTGCTGACGCAACCGGCATTCCTTACGACCAGAACCTGGGTTGGAGTGCACTGGGTGCGCTCGCAAGCCGCGACCTGGTGACCGTTGAGGATCTGGACCGTGCGGCGAAGTACAGCCCCTCCTCGATTTCTTCGAATGGTTACGCGTACGCGATTGCTGCCCTGCCCTCTGCTGAGCGTAAGGCTGCCGCATACAAGACCATCATGGAAGACGAGTCGCTGTCGAACGACGCTCTGGCTTCGACCATTAACGGTTTTGCTCGCGGTCCGGTTGAGCTGCGTGAGTCCTACTACGACTCCTACTTTGAGGCTCTGTTGCCTCTCTGGGCGTCTCGTTCGATTGGTATGGCGACCCGCATTGTACGTGGCCTGTACCCGAAGGCTCCGTACAACACCGGTTCGACCGAGGGCCTCGGCGTGGACGACAACCCGTCGGTCAAGCTGGCTCAGCAGTGGCTGAAGGCGAACCCCGAGGCTCCCTCGGCTCTGCGCCGCCTGATTCTGGAGGCTCAGGATCACGGCCACCGTTCGATTGTGGCGCAGAAGTTCAACGCTTCCCTGCAGGACTAAGCTGCATGGTTTGAGTAGCTGAGCGGGGTGCTATGACCGCCCTGTGAGGCTCTCAAACTGATTGATGTAGACCGCCGCTTGGCACTTACCCGGTTGTGAACCGGGTGGTGTCGAGCGGTGGTCTTTTTCGCGGCTTTCTCAGCCGAAATTTTTGTTTCGGGAGGCTCCACGCGGAGGGTTCGCGGCCCTTTAGTGCGGCGACGTGAGCCATCGTTACCGGGGCTGATTCCCCCAAACGCAAAACTATATGCACCCGGTGCTAAAAGACAGATAAATGTCACCCGTTTTTGTGAGCTGTCCGCTCTGAAAGCATGAGAGAATAGACTAGGTATCCGCTCGCTTAGACATACATATCAGAAGGAGTTTTCAGTGGTCGATTACGCACTCGGTGACCGCGGTAGCGTTGACATCGTCACCGATGATTACTATGAAGCAGAAACCCTCCAAATTTTCGAGGAACTGCACATCGACCGTGAACGTATCTGGTACGGTGAAGCGCGCCTCGTTCCCGAACCGGATAACCCCTACGAGCCCAATAGCATCGCCGTCTACATTGACGAATTCAAGGTAGGCCGCATGAGCGCGGCAGACTCCGCCGCGTACTGGGATTCTATTACCCGCGTGGTCGCCTCCGGCTACGAACCCATCGCGCACCTGCAGCTTTCCGCCGTTGCCGTGCGTGCTGAAGGCGGCGGCATGCACGTGAAGAGCACCGGTGTGCTCTCCCTGTCCGCACCCGGTTCCCTCTTCCCCCTCAACGACGCACCGACCCGCGCGACCCTGCTGCCCCAGGGCCCGTCGATGAAGGTGCTCGACGAGAAGGAACACTCCGAATACCTGCACAGCATCCTGCCGCCCAGCGGTGAAGGCCGCGTGATCCTGACCCTGGAAGCGAACCAGCTCAAGACCTCCGACGGCCGTTTCGTTGACAGTGTTGAGGTGCGCCACGACCGCAAGCTCGTGGGCCGCCTGAGCACCCAGATGTCTGAGCAGCTGACACCTGTCATCCGTTACGCTTTTGAGAACGACCGCCTCACCAGCGCGTGGGGCACTATTCGCGGTAACACCCTCGAGCTGTCCCTGACCGTTCAGGCTGCGCGCCCCGCCGATATTCCGCAGGAATGGTACGAGACCCTGCCCAACAACGTTCCGGCTCTGCTACCCGTCGGTGAAGAGTACGATGTGCCCGCCGCATTCGTACCCACCGAAGGCGAGCGCCACTACCTGGAGTCCTCCGCACAGCAGGCTCCGAAGAGGCGTCGCGGTTTCATGAGCTCCCTGACCGGCGGCTCCTCCGCACCCGAGCAGGCTCGCAGCGAACTCGCCGCAGAGAAGCCCGTCATCGAGTACAGCATTGAGGAAGAAGAATACTACGAGCCGAACGAGCGTGAACGCCTGCTGAACCTGGTCAAGGGTGCAGGCCTCGCCGTTCTGGTCGCCGGTCTGATCTCGATGCTGTGGACCCCGATGCTCGGTATCCTCATCGCTATCCTGGGTGGCGCTGTTGCGGCAGTCGCTTTCTACTTTGGCCGTCAGCCCTACTACGAAGGCTACGGGGACTACGACGAGTACGAGGAAGAATATGAAGAAACCGACGAGGCTGAAGAAGACTCGAAGGCATAAATTCCTCTACTACAGGGCGTAAAGATACAACGCAACGATACAAAAGGGGCGGCTACCCCACCATCACGGTAAGGTAGCCGCTCCTTTTGTGTGCCCCTCTATTCTGCGCCCCATAACCACGCTTGAAAGGTTAGTTAAAAACTTGCGGGGGTGAAAGACTCATTAGCTTTCACCCCCGCAAGGAGCTATATCTTAGTCCTGACCGTAAGTCGCCAAGAACTGATCCATGCTGTCATGTTGCAAAGCATACGACAGCTGAGCGTTCGCCGCCTGGTTGACCAGAATGATTGACTGGCCGTCGTAGGACCAGCCGGGGCCTGCGTTCGGCAGGGTGGTCATACGCATCGTGGTGTCACCACTGGTCAGCACCGGAGCCGCAATCTGAGCGATCTGCGCCGCATTCAGGCCGGAGTCCACACGCATGTAATCAGCAAGAGACTCAACAGCAGACTGGAACGAACCCACGTTGCTCAGCGCGCCCTTAGCCTTCATCGTGCTGTACAGACCGCGCAGGAATGCACGCTGGTTACGAACACGCTGGTAGTCACCATCAGCGAAAGAGTAACGTTCACGCACGAAGGTCAGCGCAGCGCTACCGTTCATGTGCATCACACCGGGGGTAAAGGTCCAGACGTTACTGGTGAACGCGAAGGGAACCTGAACGTCCACGCCGCCAACAGCGTTAACCAGGGACTTGAAGCCCTCGAACTCAATCTCAGCCACGTGATCAATCTTGACACCCACCAAGTTCTCAACGGTTGCCACCTGCAGAGAAATACCGCCGTAGTTCAGCGCCGCGTTGATTTTTGCCGCACCGTAGCCAGGGATATTCACCCAGGTATCACGCATAATCGAGATGATGTACACACCCTTGCCGTCAGCCGGGATGTGCATCAGCATGATGGTGTCCGCACGAGAACCGCTCACCAGAGCAGCCTCAGAACCGGAACGGGTATCGCTACCGAGCAGCAGGATGTTCTTGCCGGGACCCTTCACGACATCGTAGCTGTAACCGTCATCCAGGATGCCGTCGCCGTCCTTATCGTGCTCGCTCGCGTTCGCTGCAAGAGCCGCAGCAGCATCGGAGCCACCCTCTGCGGAGCCGTTAGCACCGTTAGCGTTGGTGCCGTTCTTGCCGGTATCCGAGTTGGTCACGGTCGGAGCCTTCAGCTCCGTCACGTTGAGCTTCTTAGCCTCGCCAAGCTGCTCCTTAATTTTGCTGAGGTCTTCATCCACCTTAGTGATGGAATCAAACTTCTCGGTCTTGCTATCCCAGGTGTGGCCAGCACGCCAAATAAAGAAACCAATACCGAGGGTAATAACCAGCAGAAGAATCAGCAGGATCAGCAGGGCACGCTTGACCCATTTCTTCTTCTGCGACGGTTCAGAGTGAGCGTCGCTCATTAAGTTGTCCTTTGTTTGAGGTGGTGATACGCGAGGTGCGTAGCGCATCCAGCGAAGTCTCTAGAATACAGAGAGCCGGAAAATAACCCGCCGATATGGGGCGGTGCTGGAGGGCACAGAAAATGCACAGCTCGCAAAATACTTTCCCATTGTAACGCCGTCAGCGGGTCTACGCACCAGTGAGCGAAAGGTTTTACATTACAACTTTCCTCACGTTTGTGCGAGTTATTTTGCTATGTGCCGCAGAACGCACAATGCCCCGCCTCCCTGAAAGCCAAGGAGAACGGGGCATTGATTTCGCTATAGAGCAAAACTGGGAAAGAAGATTTACTTCTTGCCGAAGTTGCCGAAGCGTGCGTTGAAGCGCTCGACGCGACCTGCGGAGTCCATGATGCGCTGCTTACCGGTGTAGAACGGGTGCGACTCGGACGAGATTTCAACCTCGACGATCGGGTACTCGTTGCCGTCTTCCCACTTCTCGGTCTTGTCCGAGGTCATGGTGGAACGGGTCAGGAAGACCTTGCCGGATGCGAGGTCGCGGAACAGAACCAGGTTGTAGTCCGGGTGGATTTCTGCCTTCATTGATTACCTTCTTCTGCTACTGGATTTTGCCAGTAGCCCTTATATAGATGGAGTAGGTTTTTCGATGTGCAGCTATCGAGAAAATCTCAGAGCGCATCACCATTGTGCCCGCATAGGGCGTGCACAACCCATTAAGGGTACCACCTTCACGGATTAAATCCCAGTACGTTCCCTCACAGGTACCAACCTACACACCGTAAGGGCACCCGAAGAAGGTGCGCACGCGGGGTAAGAATTCAGGTGAGAACTCAGGTTATGAACGCGGGCGGGTCTCCCAGAACGCCACGGCACTCGCCGCCGCAACATTCAAAGAATCCACGCCGTGCGACATCGGAATCATCACCGTATCATCACACGCCGCCAGGGTGCGGGGCGACAGACCGTGCCCCTCCGTACCCAGAATCAGCGCCAGCTTCTCATCCCGGCGGGCAGACAGCTCCTCCAGGGTCAGCGAGTCCTCTTCCAGCGCGAGCGCGGCGCTCTTAAAGCCCAGCTCGTGCAGGGTCTGCAGGTCGGCAGGCCACGACTCCAGTCGAGCCCACGGCACCTGAAAAACGGTGCCCATCGACACGCGAATCGAACGGCGATACAACGGATCGGCGCATCGCGGAGTCACCAGCACGGCATCCACGTTCAGCGCGGCAGCCGAACGGAAAATAGCGCCCACATTCGTGTGGTCCACAATATCTTCCAGGATTGCCACGCGAGAGGCACCCTGCAGCAACTGCTCCAGAGGCTGAGGCGCCGGACGAGCCATCGCCGCCAACGCGCCACGATGCAGATGAAAACCGGTCACCTGCTCCAGCTGCTCCTCACTACCCACATACGCGGGAGTGTCAGGATGGGCGCGCAAAACATCCGCCAAATCATCAGCCCACTTCTCACTCATCAGGAAAGAAACGGGCTGATGACCGGCAGCGAGCGCACGACGAATCACTTTCGAAGACTCCGCAATGTAAATACCCCACTGCGGCTCCATAGCGCTACGGAGCTTCACATCGGTCAGCTGCGTGTAGTAGCGCAAAGCCTGCTCGGGTGCCTGCGCCAGAGCCGTGACCGACTCGATGGCGTAGACACGCTCGGCACGCTCAGCGATCTGTTCGGCGCTCAGCTGCTTCGGGGCACGGCTCATGCGCGCTTAAACGCGGAGTAACGACCCGCGGAGGTGACGGTCAGAGCCAGATCCATGTCGTAGGTTGCTGCGAGGTTCGCCTCGGTAATGGTGGACAGGATCGGGCCGGCGGCGACCACGCCGCCGTCACGGACCAGCAGAGCGTGGGTGAAGCCCGCCGGGATTTCCTCGAGGTGGTGGGTGATGAGCACGGTAGCCGGTGCGTAGGGGTCAGCGGCAAGCGCGGTCAGACGCTCAACCAGGTCCTCACGGCCGGAGATGTCCATGCCTGCGCCGGGCTCATCCAGCAGCAGCAGTTCGGGGTCGGTCATGAGGGCGCGGGCAATCAATGCACGCTTGCGCTCGCCGTCGGAGAGGGAGCCGAAGGTGCGGTCAGCGAGGGTATCGACACCCCACTCAGCCAGTAGCTCGGTGGCACGCTCGTCGTCCATGACGTCGTATTCTTCCTTCCAACGGCCGGACACAGCGTACGCTGCGGTCACGACAACGTCGGAAACCTTCTCGTTGGCGGGAATCTGGGTAGCCGAAGCACCGGAGGACAGACCAATGCGCGGGCGCAGGTCGAATACGTCAACAGCGCCGAGGGTCTCGTCAAGGATTTCAACCTCGCCGCTGGTCGGGTGCAGGCGGGCTGCCGCAATCGAAAGCAGAGTGGACTTACCGGCGCCGTTGGGGCCCAGAACGACCCAGCGTTCACCTTCGTTCACAGTCCACGAAACGTTGTTAAGGATGGGGCGGCCGCCGCGAATCACGGAGACATTCTGAAGGTTGAGTACGGTGCTCATGGTTCTTCTTCCAGTGAGTTAGATGGATGGGATGCGCCCCCACCCCGCAACCCGTGCCGGGTTATCGGAGCGGTTGGCGCATAGTGCGCGGGTACCCCACATTGGGCTCCTCGCGCGAAGCCTTATGGGCTATAGGTGCCGCCGCGTCAGGGGCGGCGCGCCTCATCAAATGTACCTTGTCAGAGGGGCGGGCGCATCCGCAACGGCACCTATAGCAGCTGAAGTTATTAGTCAATGAAGCCGCGTGCGCCGCCGACCAGCTCAACGTGGCCGGTCTCAACGTCTGCGGTGACCATCTTCGCGATTTCCTGCGCGAACTCGTTGACGGTGTAGAGCTTGCCGGCGGTCTCGCGGCGCTGCTCAATAGCGCCGGGGTGCAGGCGGTTCAGCAGGGTTGCGGTGACGGTGCCTTCAATCATGTCAGCGGACACGACGACCAAGGAGATACCCTTCTCGGAAAGTGCGGGAATCTCGGCGATCAGTGCGTCTTCGCCTGCGCGCTTGGACTCTGCGACGGGCTTGTACTCGTCCATGGTCTCAACCTCGCGGATGAAGTGCGCCTGGTGGCTGGTCACGAACACGATGCGTGCGCCTTCGGGCATCTTCTCTGCAGCCAGGCGTGCCAGGTTCAGCTGTGCGTCACGGTTCAGGCGCATTGCGTAGTCTTCGCCCATGCCGGTTTCCATGCCGCCCGAAGCGTTCAGGATCAGGTAGTCCAGGGAGCCGAAGGTCTCCACGGCGGTGTTGACGAGGTTTTGCAGGTCCTCATTGTTGGTCACGTCAGCCTGCACTGCGATTGCCTTGCCGCCAGCCTCTTCAATAGCCTTGACGATCTTGTTCGCGCGCGGTGCCCTGGAGCGGTAGTTCACCACAATGTTCGCGCCCTCAGCGGCGAGAATCTGCGCGGTGTCTGCGCCAACGCCGCGGGAGGAGCCGGTAATGATGATGGTCTTTCCGGTCAGCTGTGCCATAGTTTTATGTCCTTAAGTTTAGAAAGGGTGCGCCCACGCTCGGGCGCTTCGTGCAGTCCGTACGGGGTGGGATTAGTGGCCCATGCCCAGGCCGCCATCAACGGGGATGACAGCGCCAGAAATGTAGCTAGCCTCATCGGATGCGAGCCAGCGAATCACGCGAGCGACCTCTTCTGCCTCCGCGAAACGACCAGCCGGGATGGACGCGAGGTAGTTCTTCTTGGTCTCTTCGGGCAGAACCTCAGTCATTGCGGTGTTGATGAAGCCCGGTGCCACCACGTTAGCGGTAATGTTGCGACCGCCCAGCTCACGGGTGATGGAGCGTGCCATACCGACCAGCGCCGCCTTGGACGCGGAGTAGTTGACCTGGCCGGGGGAACCGTACAGACCCACCACGGAGGAAACCAGGATGATGCGGCCGCGCTTGAGCTTCAGCATGCCCTTGATGGCGCGCTGAACCACGCGGAAAGAACCGGTGAGGTTGGTGTCGATCACGTCGGTGAAGTCGGATTCCTTCATGCGCATCAGCAGCATGTCGCGGGTGATACCTGCGTTGGCGACCAGCACCTCCACGGGGCCAAATTCTGCTTCAATTTCCTTGAATGCTTCGTTAATGCTGTCGGCATCGCGTACATCTGCCTTGACGGCGAAAAATTCTTCGGGGGCTTCACCGCTACGGTAGGTGATGCAGACGTTGTGTCCTGCTGCCTGGAATTCCTTGGCAATTTCGTAGCCGATGCCTCGGTTGCCGCCGGTGACCAGCACGGTCTTGGGAGTGTTCTCGCTCATGAGCTTCCTTGATGAGTCGACCCCTCGCGATCGGAGCCGATGCAGCGGCTACGCGGTTGGGGTGTGGACGGATGGACAGACAAACCCTATTTTACCGCGTTTTAGCGCAAAGGTGCCGCAGGCTACACTCCACTCTTGAACACTGAACACCTGCTCCCCTTCTTTTACATGCCTCATCGGGCGCGTACACTAGCTGAAGCGGAACAGCCCGCACCCCTTTTCTGCCCGGTCGCGCGGGCACGGAATAACACCGCACGTCCAGGCGCAATAGTAAGGATAAGAAGACATGGATCTGCTCGGTTCACTTTCTCAGGATGCACAGCCCGAGTACGCCAAGTGCTCCCGCAAGGGCTGCCAGCAGGCGGCAGAATTTCAGCTGCTCTGGAACAACCCGAAGGTGCACACCCCCGAGCGCCGCAAGATTTGGTTGGCGTGCTCCGAGCACGTGGGCTGGCTGGAGAATTACCTGCGCGAGCGTGAGTTCTGGAAGCAGACTCTGCCCTTTGAGGGGTAGTGCCGATTGAGAGGTGATGCCGCTTAAGATGGCGCCGCTTGAGTGGTAACCCAGCCTATCGAAAGTAATTTCGATATATGCTATATTTGTTCTAATTAGTTCGAGTGAACATCCCGGCACCCGGGCAACCACACTCGCAGGGCAATCGCATTCAAGGAGGCACCTCCCCATGATGGGCTATTCGCACACCGTCAGCGCCGCAGCTGGCTGGCTAGTGCTCGTCGAGACGGGAGTGGTGCAGGTTCCTGATACCCCCACCCTCATCGTGACCACCCTGGCGTGCGCCGGTGCGGGCATGCTACCGGATATTGATCACCACAACGGCAGTATCGCCAACTCCATCCCGCCCATTTCACGCTGGGTAGCACGCATTGTCGGGGCAGTCAGCGGTGGACACCGCAAGGGAACGCACTCCATTTTGGGCCTGGTAGCTTTCTGGGCAATTGCCTATTTCAGTGCCAACCTGAGCTACAACGGAATCCCCTGGGCTTCACTGCTTCTTGCCGCATTCTCGGGCGGCCTAGCATTGCGCGTGCTCGGCGCACCGGGTGGATGGATCGGTGCCGTCGCCCTCGGGTACGCCGCCTACACAACCGATTCGCTGGCGCTGCTCCCCTGGGCTATTTCGGTAGGCGCCACCATCCACCTGATTGGCGACCTGCTGACAACCCGCGGACTACTGCCCCTCTACCCCATTGTTATCAAACCCCTAGTGGCATCCCCCCTATGGAAAAAGAGCGGCTACATGGCACTGCCAATCCTGGGTGATGCCGGCAGCGTACGCGAGAAGGCACTCGTTCTAGCACTGACCGGGTACGTCGCCTGGTACGCGGCAGCCATGATGGGCTTTACCGAATACCCTCTGCAAATGTTCGGACTGGGTATTCACGCCGCATAACTAAATTCTCACCGAGGACAGCAAAGCGCCCCGTCACTTCCCTACGGAAGCGGCGGGGCGCTTTTCTAATCCTTATCCCGACCTATCGGGGCGAGAGATTAAGCGTCCTGGATGGGCCAGAAGACGTCAACCTCAACGTTCTCTTCACCAGAGGTGGGGTACTTCTCGAACTCAGTGTTGTGCATTGGTAGTTCTCCTTCGTGAGCGGGCGGGAATCTCTTCTCCCCCGCGTTAGCTCACCATCAGTAGTGAGCCCTAATGTTTCGCATTTGCGTCCTCGCAATGGCGGGAACAGTTATAAGTCTACGCCCCACACATGTTGTGTTTCTACCATTTTTCCCACAATGTATGTAGAGACACATGAAAAATTCGAAAAGCCCACACAGACCCCCCGAAATATCGCCTGAGAGCTTTTCTTTCCCTCAGAAAAACCCACAAGGCAACATTATTTCCCATCAAATACGCCGCAAGTTTCGTGTGTCAGAACCCACAAGTCACATGCGCGGGAACGCAATTACACCACATATGATCAGAAAACAATACAAACCCACGGGCCAGGTCACATTTTTCCGCACTATTCACGAGAAAAAATACCGGCAATATTTCCGCAACACATTTTCAGAACATAGAAATACGCCCTGGACAATACGCTCCAGGCAATAAAACAACGCGCAATACAGGCAAAGAGGCCCCGGCACCACACGGCACCGGAGCCTCCCCCGTACTTTTATGTCGGCTTTGGTGTTCAGCGAATATTGCTTTACGCCAGCGAAATTAGGTCCTGGTAATCCTTCGACCATAGGTCCTCCACCGCATCCGGCAGAAGCAGCACACGCTCGGGGTCGAGCGCCTCCACGGCACCCTCATCGTGAGAAACCATCACAATAGCGCCCTGGTACGCCTTCAACGCATTCAGAATCTCCTCACGCGAGGCGGGGTCCAGGTTGTTGGTCGGCTCATCGAGCAGCAGCACATTCGCACTCGACGCAACCAGGGTCGCTAGGGACAGACGGGTCTTCTCACCGCCGGAAAGCACACCGGCAGGCTTATCTACGTCATCGCCGGAGAACAGGAACGAACCCAGAATCGTGCGCACGCGGGTGTCATCCAGATCCGGCGCGGCAGACTTCATGTTCTCAAAGACAGTGCGGTCACCATCAAGAATTTCGTGTTCCTGCGCAAAATAGCCCAGCTTCGCGCCGTGACCGTACACGACCTCACCCGTATCAGGCTCGGTGGAACCAGCCAGCATGCGCAGCAGAGTGGTCTTACCGGCACCGTTCAGACCCAGCACCACCACGCGCGAACCGCGGTCAATCGCCAAATCAACGTCCGTGAAAATCTCCAGAGAGCCATAGGACTTCGACAAGCCCTGCGCAGACAGCGGAGTCTTACCGCACGGCGCCGGATCCGGGAAGCGAATCGCCGCAACCTTATCGCTCTGACGCTCATCCTCCAGACCGCGCAGAAGCTTCTCAGCACGCTTAATCATCTGCTGAGCAGCAACAGCCTTCGTCGCCTTCGCGCGCATCTTATTCGCCTGCTCCATCAGAGCGTTCGCCTTCTTCTGCGCATTCGCACGCTCACGCTTGCGGCGGTGCTCATCCTGCTCACGCTGGGTCAGGTAGTTCTTCCAGCCCATGTTGTACTGGTCAATCACGCAGCGGTTCGCGTCCAGGTAGAAGACGCGGTTGACGACCAGCTCCATCAGCTCAACATCGTGGCTAATGACCATCAGGCCACCCGAGAAGTTCTTCAAGAAATCGCGCAACCACAGAATCGAGTCGGCGTCCAGGTGGTTGGTCGGCTCATCCAGCAGCATGGTGTCCGCGTTGGAGAAGAGAATACGCGCCAGCTCCACACGGCGACGCTGACCACCCGACAGAGTAGACAGCGGCTGGGCGAGCACACGCTCCGGCAAGTCCAGGTTGGAGGTGATGACCGCCGCCTCCGACTCAGCCGCGTAGCCGCCACCGGCAATAAACTCAGCCTCAAGACGGTCGTAGCGGCGCATACCCTTAGCGCGCACCGCCGGGTCCTCACTAGCCATATCGTTCTGCGCCTGACGCATCTTGCGCGCCACACCGTCCAGGCCACGCGCCGAAAGGATACGGTCACGCGCCAGCTGGCTCATGTCATCCACCTTCGGGTCCTGCGGAAGGTAGCCGATAGTGCCGCTGCGGGTCACCGTACCGTCAGCGGGCAGGGTCAGACCGGCAAGCACCTTAGTCATAGTGGTCTTGCCGGCACCGTTGCGGCCCACCAGACCAATCTTGTCGCCCTTATCGATGCGGAAGGTGACCTCTTCCATGAGCAGGCGCGCGCCTGCACGCAATTCGAGGTTCTGTACAGCAATCATGGGTGCCTTTCCGGATGGCGGTCTGGTGTGTGGGTTGATAGTGCTCGGTGGGCGGGATTCGCCGGGTTAGAAGCGGCGAGCGCGCAGAGCACCTCATCAATTTTAGTGCAGGTGTGCCGAGTGCGCATGTGGGGCACCTTTTGTTTTCATGGTGTGCGGTGTACTATACATACCGGACACCATTCATAGAACATTGTTCAAAACTGGGTTGTGACAAGCAGTCAACCACCGCCACCCTCAACTCTGTAGAAAAATCTGCAGAGCAATACGTATCCAAGGAGTACCACCCCAATGACCGATTCCGTGCGCGAATCAGCCCAGGAACCCCAGGCAACTCAGGCACCGCGCCGTAACGTAGCGGCAAAGACCTCCCTCGCCACCGATCTCTCCCTCATCGCAGTGTTCGCGGGCTTCATCGCCGCGCTCGCCATCATGCCCGCCGTCAGCTTGGGCGGCGTTGCGGTTCCCTTCACCTTCCAGACCCTCGGCATTTACATCACCGCACAGGTGCTCGGCGGCAAGCGTGCCACCGCCTCCGTGGCGCTGTACCTGCTGGTTGGTTTTGCTGGCCTGCCCATCTTCGCTAAGGGCGGCGCCGGTTTGGGTACGCTCGCCTCCCCGAGTGCCGGCTACCTGCTCGGCTTCCTGCCCTTCGCCGCTATTGCCGGTACCCTCGCCTACCTGTTCACCCGCAACACCCGTTCGGTTGGTGCAACCTTCCTCATGGCTCTGGTCGCGAACTTCTGTGGTTTTGTGGTTCTGACCGCCTGCGGTATCGCCGGTATGATGGTGAACGCCCACATGACTTTTGATGCCGCGTTCAGTGCGGCAATGGTGTTCGTTCCCTGGGATCTGGTGAAGTCCACGATCGCGGTTCTGGTTGGTTTGTCGGTACGCCGCGCCTTCCCGTCCCTGGCTTCTACCCAGCGTTAAAGGCACACGATGTGCCACACGAGAGGATAGCTATGTTTTTTCGCCGCTCCACGCGCCAGCCTGCACCGCAGCAGGTGCAAGGCGAGCAGGCGGTGAGCGCCTCTACCAGCATGCCCGCCCTTGAGCTTGAATCGGTGAGTGTTTTCACCGAACTGCCCGAAGGCGGGCATCGCCGTATCCTCAAGGATGTGAGCCTGCAGTTCACGGCGAAGCGCACCGCGGTGCTGGGTCTGAACGGTAGCGGCAAGTCCACCCTACTGGGGCTTTTCAATGGGCTCACCCACCCGGATGAAGGTATTGTGCGCGTGAACGGTGTCGACACCCTGGAGGCACCGAGCCGCGGCTCCCAGGGCGCTCGCGGTCATTCGCAGGGCGCTTTTGAGGGTGTGGGCATGCTCTTCGCCCAGCCGGAGGCGCAACTGATTATGCCCACCGTTGCCGAAGATATTGACCTGAGCCTGCGCCGTGCCGCAGCCGTTGAAGGTAGTGCCCTCAGCGGTGAGCAGCGCCGCGAACGGATCCGCGAATTGCTCCGTGAGCGCGGCCTCGAACACCTTGAAAACCAGAGCGTTTTTACCCTCTCAGGAGGCGAAAAGCAGCTGGTCGCTCTCACCAGTGTGCTGGCGGCGCGCCCGCAGATTCTTCTGCTCGATGAGCCGACCACCCTGCTGGATTTGCGCAATCGCGCGCGGCTACTCAAGCATTTGGAGTCGCTGGATCAGATGCTGGTGCTCAGCACGCACGACCTGGATTTGGCGGCATCCTGCGATGAAGCCGTGATTATTCATGACGGCCGTTTGCTCGCTCAGGGGGATGCGGGGCAGCTGGTGCAGCAGTACCGCACGTGGTGTGCCGAGGGGTTCCCCAACGAGGGTGCGACCGAAGGTCTGGATTCGGCAGGAGGCGCGCATGGGCGCTAACACGCCGCGCGTGAATCCGCGCGTGAATCCTCGCCCCGCCGCCCAGGGCTCGGATTTCAACCCCGGTACTCTGCTGGTGGGTTTCTACCAGCCGTTGAACACGCCGGTGCATCGGGCGCCGCTATGGCTCAAGGGCACGCTCTTCTTTGGGTTGTTCTTGTTGTTGGCGGTGACCGGCTGGCAGGTGGCGCTGGTGGCGCTGGTGGCGTCCACGTTCTGCGCGTTGTGGGCTGGCGTGCCCGCCTCCCAGCTGTGGTTGGTGGTTCGCACGCTGTCTCTGCTGCTACTGATCATGGTCGGCTATTACGTGTTTACGGGTCAGTACGCCTCCGGTGCGGACGCTATCGCGACTATGCTGACGGCTTTTTATGCGTCCCGCGCTCTGCTGGTGAGCACTCCCCTGCCGGTTCTGATTGACGGCTTTGTGAGGTTGTGTTCGCCGTTGCGTTTCGTGGGTCTTTCCCCCGAGCGTCTGGGTCTGCTGATTGCGTTGATGGTCCGGTCGATTCCGGCGCTCATGGACCGTTGGGGTGCGTTGCGCAGGGCGGCGGTGGCGCGTAACCTGCCCAAGCACATGTATTGGCGGTTGCTGATTCCGTGGGTGGTGCAGGCGGTTGATTACGCGACGGCGACCGCTCGTGCTTTGCGGGCGCGGCACGTGGACGAGCTGAAATAGTGCAGATACGCCAGAGGGGCGGGGTGAACCGTGTAGGTTCATCCCGCCCCTTCGCTTTAACTCGCCTAGCTAGGCTGGTTTAGGGCGTTTCAATGAGGAGCACCGCCGGGAGCTGCTCCCACCACAGGTACCAGTCGTGCTGACCGTAGAGCGCCTCCACGAGCTTGTCGAAGCCGCGGTAGACACGCACCGGCATCGCCGAGGAAACCATCGTGTGCTCGACCGCCAGGATTTCGGCGTCGCGGCGGGTTGTGACCGGCACCGGCGTGTAGAACTCGATAAAGTCCGAGGCGATAACAGCCGGGTAGGCGTCATCGCGTTCAAACCAGTAGCGGGCAATGGACAGCATCGCCTCGGGGCTGGGGCTGGAATCCCACCCGCCGAAGGGCAGGTAGGCAAATACCCCGGATACATCCCGCAGCGGCAGGTCCATAATCAGCAGTTCCGCGGCGCTGTCAATGTCGGTGGTTTTGACCTTCTCATTGATGATGCCGGCGGTCAGCTCGAAGGGGTACTCCGCTTTCAGGGGCGTACCAATATCGTCTTCACCGAGTTCGCCGTTCTCCATGAGACGGCGGTAGGTCTGCAGGTAGGCGCTCTCGTTCAGCTGTCGGAACGCCTCGTGCGCGGCGACTTCTACACCGACTTGATCCAGGTAATGATGCTGGTCGGTGATGAGGTCGTGTGCGTACCGCTCAACGGTGTCTGCGGTGATGTTCTGCACGGGCGTTGAGGTGCGCAGGGAGACGTTATTCTCAATGGTCCCGAGCAGGGTCGGGTCGAGGGCAACCACGATGGGGGTTGTTCCCCGGTTCTTGCCCTCGTAGAGGTGTTCGAGGTATCGCCGGTTAAGTTCGGCTCGTGGGGCGCCGTGGCGGATTCGCTCGTGTGGGTAGGGATACAAAGCGACGAAGCGCTCGTAGAGCTCTGCCATGGTGTTCTCCGATGTTTGGTTGCCCCCAGTTTATCGCGTATTTTCGCGGAAAAATACGGGTTTTTGAAGGTTTTAGCAGGGCACGGAGGGCGTGTAATTTTTTCGTTTGATGAGTGTGTATCGGTGTGTGCTAAACACGCTTAAACTGCCTTAGTGTTGGGCGGTTTGTGCGCCTGTTTTCGTCAGAAAAAGTTAGAAATTTTTTGCCACCATATGAGATTTTGGGCGGTTTACGCTGGGCGGCACCAAAGGGTACGGCGGACACTTTCGCGGAGGGGCAGGCACCTCCTGAATGTCTGTTACCAACCGCAGATACACGGCAGAAAGGGCACCAAACCCACAATTTCAGAAGGAAAAACACCCTATTTCCTTCTTCGGCGCGTCATATTTGACGTATTAAGGGTGTTTTGGGCGAGTTCCGCCACAGCCTCCTCACAGCTGGCGTAGAGTGTTGGTACCAGCTACCGTTCCGTATCGGCTTAGCGCAACGTACCGGCTCGGTGGCGGGTGCCGTGAACTCGCAAGAGTTTTAACCAATGGAGGTTCTCATGTCGAATAACTACTACAAAGAGATGGTTCGCCTGGCAGACAGCATCGCTGATAAGGCGCATGAGGGGCAGACTGATCGTAACGGCTGGCCCTATATCTCCCACCCTCGCCGTGTGGCTCTTGGGGTACGTAAGCTTGCGTGTGAGTTGGCTGCCGCGACTCACCCTGATATCTCTTTGGAGGAGCTGAAGGCTGAAGCGCAGATTGTGGCGCTGCTGCATGACACGGTGGAGGATACCGGCGTTTCTCTCGCTTTCTTGGCGCGTCACTTCTCGGCGCGTATTGTGGATGCGATTGAGGCGTTGACTCGCCGCCCGGGTGAGTCGCGTGAGTCGTATCTGAGCCGGGTGCGTGTGAATGATTTGGCTCGTCTGGTGAAGCTTGCCGATATTGCGGATAATACTGACCCGCAGCGTTTGGCGCTTCTGGAGGAACCGACTCGTACCTGCCTCATGATCAAGTATGAGCACTCGCTGAAGCTGCTGCACCTGAACGACTAGGTTCAAGCTGACAATATAGAAGCCGCCCGGTATGGAATGTGTTCCATGCCGGGCGGCTTCTTTGTCGTTCTATACGTAAAAGCTGGGCCTATCATTCAATCTCTACAATATGTAACTCATTTTCATCCTGGTTGCTCGTCTCAGAGCAGTATTCCTTCTTAAAGAACATCCTCTATAGACTCTCCTATCCATAAGTCAGTAAGAACCAGGTCATCGCTATGGGGTCTTGGATCTGATTCATCCCAATCAACAACAGTGAAAACAGGCAATGAAAATGCGGTACCCGTGACAACACATTCACCTTTACCCAAGGTTGGTATCACATCAAAGGACGCCCTGTCCAAAGTCGGCATTGTTCTTTCAATCATTCGCAGGTCAAGCTCATTAACGAGCCGGTGAATAAAATAGTTATGAATCTGAGAGACGATAGTTGGTGATATATCTGCGGGACGCTGGCTGGCAAGTGTCAGATAGAAGCCAAATTTTCTACCTTCTTTAATAATCTCCTCAAATACATCAAGTCGATAATCTCTCCAATAGTCACCAACTTCACCTGAGCCAGCATTCAAAATATTATGCGCCTCATCAATAATCAGATGGGTAGTATTTTCCCTACTGGAATTAGTTAATTTATGATTGAGATATGCAGACTTACAAAGAATCATAGGGATTACATTTTTAGCCATCCTATCAACATGCAATAGATTTACAACAGTTAATCCCGCGCGGCTGCTAAACAAATCCTCTGAGGCTGAACTAATCGATACGACATCAACAAGAGATGCTATTACCCCGTCAATGCGCCTAAACAGGGGTTCCAGAAAATCTTTCTGTTTAGCATTATAAAAACACGCGTAAATTTTCGAAAACTTAAGAAAGTACCTCACCTTATCAAAAAATTCAAGTTGATTAAATTTTTGGTCAATCAAGTCAGCGATTTTTTTCAAAATATCTTCATCAAATGCATCCACAGAAGTAGTATCGTTAAAATATACTATAGATGAATCACGGTATATATAAAATACTCCCCCCGTTGAATGGAATGATATACTTTTAAGAACCCTTTCTTTTTCAGAATCATTCGTCAGCTCAAAACACACATCCGCCCATTCATCAATAAAATTCTTAACGATTCCTTGGCTAGACTGAATCATTTTCCTAAAAGCACCAACAAAGAAATTACCATAACTTCCATCTCTGTTGCGAATATTAATATAATTAACTATCGCCCCTTTAATAAAAGGAGCCTGTGTTGCTGCCGTGGCACTAAATATATTAGAAAGTAAATCAGGATCCAAGAAATCATTCTCTGATATTTTTAGCTTATTATTGTCAGACCCTTCTATGCCTAGATTTATAACTTCCTTCAACCCTTCAATATCAATTCCAAAGGAATTATTATTCGAGTACTCGCCATTGAAATCAATGACAATAAATTTTGATTTTTCTAGCGCACAATCTCCATACTCTGACCTAAAGAGATTGAGATACAGGCGGTGCAGGGTATTTGATTTGCCGCTACCAGTATTTCCAAAGACACCAATATGTGAAGCAAAAATACGATTAATCGGGATATTGACTTCCTGGTCTCCTAGAAGGTCTTCACCAATACGGAGCGAGGGCACATTCTCACCCAAGGCATACATTGCAGCATAGTCTTCTTGGCTAATCCAAGATACTTTATTGCCAACCATGGGCACATATTGCGATGTTACCTGAAAATTACCGCCCTTTACAGTACCAATGCTTTTAGCCTTGATAACCCTGTTAATAGAATCCTTAGAATAACGATTATCAAATTCCTTGCTACCAATAGAATTCTGCTGGTCGATAATTTTTTCTGAAATGACCTTAGCTATAATTCTGACATTACCCTGAAGAATGGATATAAATGACCCAACCTTAGGACCCGGAAGAACCTGCCCGTCCCATAAAATATTGGCATCATTCACCATGTCATACATGGCCACTTCTGCAATAGCAGAATCGACAGAGATAACAATACCTATATGCTTATCCATCTACTTAGCTCCAGACTTTAGAATATTCGTAACAACCTCTAGCGTTAAACCACTTTCCTGTTTTCCCATGGGTCCTACTGATTGAATATCCCGTGGTAGAATAAACTTTAGATTTTTAATATCATTAAACTCACACTCCAGGTTTTTACGAATGGTGCTTTCAGTATTATTTGAGTAACAAAATATATAAGCATTCAGCTCTTTATTCCGCAATGCTCGCTGCATCATTTTAGCGATATGCTTATCCTGAAATGAAAATCCAATCACAAATAGAACACTTTGCGGCTTATCCAGTTCCGTTTGAAAAATCCTCAACATATCATGAAAATAGTTTCGCTCAAAGGTCACTCGAGATTCACGGCCATCAGGTTTGACAATAACAGGGGTATCCACAACTTCTGTTTTAATCTCAATATTATCGCGTTCATTCTTTTCCCAGTTAACTGAACCATGAGGCTTAATAAGCGAAATGCTAGGAATTTCATCGACATAATTATTAGACGGACCTCGATAAGAAACAGTTCGGTTGAAGCTTGAGCTGTCTAGAACCCTCTTAAAATATCCCCGTGCCCCATCATTAATAACAAATGTCTCAGTTTTAGAAACCTTATCAAGAGCATCCTCTATAAATAAATCATAATTAGTTGTAAAGATATTTATATTCTTAGGATTCTGGCGCGAGTTCATCCTATTCATCAGATTAATAACTTCACGCATAAATGAGATATATATTCTAGAAACAGGGTCTATCTTCTCACGTTTTTCCTTCGCTGTTTGGTCCGTGTGCTCCTCTTGATGTTCTGAGCCGCCCTGACCTTCTTTAGCATATTCTTCGTTAGTAAGGGGCTGACCAAGAATCATCTTACTTATTCTCTTGACGTCTTCCGTAAGTAGATCATTCCCAGTATCTAGGCACTCTGAACAATACTTACCCTCGCCACATTCATATAAGTTATGAATATTCTTTTCCCTTGCTTGTTGCCAATACGTATCCATCGTGCCAATCGCACCCGATGAACAGCCCGAACCAATCAGAAAATTCACATTCTTGCTGACCGCAACTTCGCGAATCTCTTCCAGAATATGCATATCCCCTCCTATGGAAATATGGTTAACAATATCCTTCTCAATATAGCTTCATCATGGTGCACGGTCAAAGTCCCCAAAGCACAGAAATACCCGCCCGGTGCCGAAGGCATATACCTTCCGCACCGGGCGGGTACCTTATCTGCGAGTCAGGAGCTTAGATGTTGAAGCCCAGCGCGCGCATCATATCGCGGCCGTCCTCAGTAATACGCTCCGGGCCCCACGGCGGCATCCAAACCCAGTTCACACGCCAAGAATCAACCAGGTTATCCAGGTTGCTCTGAACCTGCTCCTCAATAACCTCCTGCAGCGGGCACGCCGCGGTGGTCAGAGTCAGGTCCAGAATGAGGGTTCCATCCTCATCCCAGCGCAGACCGTAGAGCAGACCGAGGTCAACAATATTGACGCCGAGCTCCGGGTCAATGACCTCCTTGAGGGCTTCCTCAATCTCTTCCTGAGGAACACGACCCTGCACAGTCTCAGTCATAGTCCTATCTTTCTGTCAGAATCCGGTAGGAGAAGAAGCTTACTTCTTACCCACGTAAGAAACGTAGCCCTCTTCTTCCAGGCGGTCAGCCAGCTCGGGGCCGCCCTGGTCAACCATCTTGCCGTCCACGAACACGTGCACGAACTGCGGCTTGATGTAGCGCAGGATGCGGGTGTAGTGGGTAATCAGCATGACGCCCATGTCGTTCGCCTCGTGCGCACGGTTCACGCCCTCAGACACAATCTTCAGTGCGTCAACGTCCAGACCGGAGTCGGTCTCATCCAGGATGCCGAACTTGGGCTTGAGCAGCTCCAGCTGAAGGATCTCGTGGCGCTTCTTCTCACCGCCGGAGAAGCCCTCATTCACGTTACGTGCGATGAACGCGGGGTCAATCTCCAGGTTCTTCATGGCTTCCTTAACGTCCTTAGTCCAGGTACGCAGGGAGGGAGCCTTGCCGTCCACAGCAGTCTTAGCGGAACGCAGGAAGTTGGACATGGTCACACCGGGGATCTCAACCGGGTACTGCATAGCCAGGAACAGGCCCGCGCGTGCACGCTCATCCACGCTCATCTCGGTGATGTCCTCACCGTCGAGCAGGATCTGACCGGAGTCAACCTGGTACTTGGGGTGGCCAGCAATGGTGGAAGCCAGAGTGGACTTACCGGAACCGTTCGGGCCCATGATTGCGTGAATCTCGCCCGAGTTGATGGTCAGGTTAACGCCCTTCAGGATGGGCTTGGTGGTTTCGTCGTCGAGGATAACCGAGACGTGAAGGTCCTTGATTTCAAGAGTAGACATTGATTTCTCCTGGTAAAGCTTAGTTGTTGCTGAGGGCGAGCTCTGCCTCAAGGGCCTCGGTGAGCTGCTCTTCAAGTTCGGGAACACGAATCTGCTGAATGATCTCGTTCAGGAAGCCGCGCACGACCAGACGGCGTGCCTCAGCCTCCGGGATACCGCGAGCCTGCAGGTACCACAGGTGCTGCTCATCGAGCTGGCCGGTGGTGGATGCGTGGCCGGCGCCCTCAATCAGGCCGGTCTCAATCTCCAGGTTCGGCACGGAGTCGGCGCGGGGGCCAACTTCCAGCAGCAGGTTACGGTTCAGCTCGTAGGTGTCGGTGCCTTCTGCATCCTTACCAATCAGAACGTCACCAACCCATACGGAGTGCGCACCCTTACCCTGCAGCGCGCCCTTGTAGGTCACGCGGGACTTGCAGTTGGGTACGGAGTGGTCCACGAACAGGCGGGACTCAATGTGCTGACCTGCGTCTACGAAGTACAGGCCGTACATTTCAGTCTCAGCGCCGGGAGCGGTGAACTTGGTGGAGGGGGTCACGCGCACCAGGTCGCCGCCGAGGGACACCACAACGTGCTTGAAGCGTGCGTTGCGGCCCAGCTTAGCGTAGTGTGCGGAGGTGTGGATTGCGTCGTCAGCCCACTGCTGCACGGAAACAACGTTCAGCTCAGCCTCGTCGTTCACCACGAACTCAACGTTCTGTGCCAGGACGGTGGAGCCGGTGTGGCGCAGAACCACGACAGCCTTCGAGAAGGGCTTAGCCTCAATCACGATGTGCTGCGCGGCAGCCTCGTTGCCGGTGCCGGTGATGTCGATTTCCACGTGCTCAGCCAGTTCAGCTTCGGCGGGGATGGTCACCACGGTTGCTTCGGTGAAGCTGGACCACGCGTTCGCTGCCACGCGGTCCTCGGGGATACCTGCGGAGCCGATGCGTGCATCCTCGCGGGAGACGGTCTCAACCTGAACCTGCTCGGGTGCAGTGATCTGCGGTGCCGGTGCGGTGCCGGTCAGCTTCTCCAGATGCAGGCCACCCAGACGCTTCAGCGGGGTGAAGCGCCAGTCCTCTTCACGACCGGTCAGGGGTGCGAAGTCCTCCACATTGTAGGAGGTCTTACGCTCTGCACGGGATGCTTCGAGTACCTTCTGGACGTTGTTCGGGTTGGAGCCCTGGTGGTGTGCCTCGGTGGCGCGCATCAGGGTGTCATCGTGGGCGAACTCGGTGGCGAGCTTCTCGCCCTCCTGGTCCATGCCGGGGATGATCGGGGAGTGGTAACCCAGGGTTTCTTCGTTGGTCGGCATTAGCCCACAGATCCTTCCATCTGAAGTTCGATCAGGCGGTTCAGTTCGAGTGCGTACTCCATCGGCAGCTCGCGGGCGATAGGCTCAACGAAGCCGCGGACGATCATCGCCATTGCTTCTTCTTCGCTCAGGCCGCGCTGCATCAGGTAGAACAGCTGGTCCTCGGAGACGCGGGAAACGGTCGCCTCGTGACCCATGGTCACATCGTCCTCGCGGACATCCACGTAGGGGTAGGTGTCGGAGCGGGAGATGGTGTCCACCAGCAGTGCGTCACAGACCACGGAGGACTTGGAGTGCTTAGCGCCCTCACGAACCTGAACCAGGCCGCGGTATGCGCTACGGCCGCCGTTACGTGCCACGGACTTGGACACAATGGTCGAGGAGGTATTCGGTGCAATGTGAACCATCTTCGAGCCGGTGTCCTGGTGCTGACCCTCACCCGCGAATGCGATGGATAGGGTCTCACCCTTAGCGTGCTCGCCGACCATGTAAACAGCCGGGTACTTCTGGGTGACCTTCGAACCGATGTTGCCGTCCACCCATTCCATGGTGGCGCCCTCGTGCGCAACCGCACGCTTGGTCACCAGGTTGTAGACATTGTTCGACCAGTTCTGGATGGTGGTGTAGCGAACGCGTGCGTTCTTCTTCAGCACAATCTCAACCACTGCGGAGTGCAGGGAGTCGGACTTGTAGATGGGGGCGGTGCAGCCCTCAATGTAGTGAACGTAGGAGCCTTCATCCGCAATGATCAGGGTGCGTTCGAACTGGCCCATGTTCTCGGTGTTAATGCGGAAGTATGCCTGCAGCGGGATCTCCACGTGAACTCCCGGGGGAACGTACACGAAGGAGCCACCGGACCATACGGCGGTGTTCAGTGCGGAGAACTTGTTGTCACCAATCGGGATGATGGAGCCGAAGTATTCCTTGAACAGTTCGGGGTATTCGCGCAGACCGGTGTCGGTGTCGACGAAGATCACGCCCTGCTTCTCCAGGTCCTCACGGATCTGGTGGTACACGACCTCAGACTCGTACTGTGCAGCCACACCCGCGACGAGGGAGTTACGCTCCGCCTCGGGAATGCCCAGACGCTCGTAGGTGGTGCGGATATCCTCGGGCAGTTCCTCCCAAGAAGCCGCCTGACCCTCGGTCGAGCGCACGAAGTACTTGATGTTGTCGAAGTCGATTTCGGAAAGATCCGCACCCCAGGTGGGCATGGGCTTACGCTCAAAGAACTTCAGCGCCTTCAGACGCATATCCAGCATCCACTGGGGTTCGTTCTTCTTCGCGGAGATGTCGCGCACGACATCCTCGTCCAGGCCGCGCTTTGCTACCTGGCCTGCTGCGTCGGAGTCTGCCCAACCGTACTCGTAGTTGCCAATGCCCTCGAGTTCGGGGTTCATCTCCAGGATCTCTGAAATGACGGTGTCGTTGGCGTTCTGCCCAACTTTCTCAGTCATTACGGCCTTTCTTCGATGGTTATTACATTTCTCGCCGCCACCTGCCGGATGCAGGCGCGGTAGTTTTAGGGGGCTGATGCCGCGCTCGACCACGACACGTAGCGGTGCGTGGTGCGGGCGGTTTTCAGCGTGCGGGTCGCACCCTTTGAGGGGTTCATCGGGGTGCGCCGCGGGGTACTGCGGTAAGCGTTACGCGGAAGGTTTCTCTAGGAATAGGTTTCTCTAGGATTCTTCTGCGTTCTTCTCACCCTCGGCGGTGACGCGGTTCAGGGGCACGTGCGTGGTACACACGTGAGCACCCGAAGCCATGGTTGAAAGCCTACGGACATCAACGCCGAGCAGGTCAGAAATAATCCCGGTTTCCTGCTCACAGAACACTTGGAAGTCTCCAGCGAGGTCGCGTACCGGGCAGTGACCCTGACAAAGCTGAATACTTGCCAGAAAATGCTCGGGAACGGTTCGTCCTGCAGGAGGCGCGGTGACCTGAGCGGTCGCCACGAAACCGTCCTTGCTCATTGCCTCTGCGAGCGCCTGCGCTCTGGCTGCCACGTCGTCACCGGCGGCTTCTACGACGGGTCGGTAGCGGGCTTCCATTTCTGCGGCGCGGGCGGAGGCGAAAGCTTCGAGGGCTTCCTGACCAACCGTGTCGCGGAGCATTTGCAGGGCGTCGCGGGCGATGATGAGGTAGTCGTTGCCGAGGCGTTCGTGGCCCTGAGGGGCAATCACGTAGCGGCGGGCGGGTCGTCCAGCTCCGGCGCCGTGCTTTTTGATGGGCGCGACCTCGATCATGTTGTTGGATTCGAGGGCGTCGAGGTGGCGGCGTACCGCTGCGGGGGTGAGGCTGAGGAGCTCACCGAGGGTTGCTGCGGATACGGGGCCGTTGTTGAGGACTTCGCGCAGGACGCGGTCCCTGGTGCGTTCTTCTGCCTCGGCTTTGCGCTTGGATGTGCGTGCCGCGGAGGACTTTGTGCTGGAAGCACCAGTAGAGCCCGAGGCGGCGGTTCGGGTGCCGTTTCGGGTCTGCGCCTCGTTCGTTGAGGCGCGCTGAGGGGTCTTATTCACGGAATACACAAGTAAAGTATGTCCTAATTAGTTTTTCTTTGGCTAGTTAGGTACTCCTACTTGCTAACTTTTCTACCTTAAGGTGAACATTTGAGTCGTTACGGGTGTGCTTTAAACGTGAGTTAGGGCATAAGATGAAGGGGGCACACACGCTCCTTCATCGAAAAAATCGAAAGTGACTGTCTATGGAGACCACCACCGCGGGCCAGCAGGACCACCCTGGGCGTGCATCCGCCGCGCCAACGGCACACGCTGAGCACCACACGGAGCCCAGCGCCTCCCCCACCGCACGACGACGCATCGTCGCCGAAGAACCGGCGCTCACCATTAAAGACCTCATCAAAGAGTTCAAACCCTCACGCGCCTTCCGCACCAAATACCCCGAACGGCTCACCGCCAGCGGGCTCTACCGCGCCGTCAACAAGGTCAACCTGCGCGTCTTCCCCGGTGAAGTGGTCGTCCTCCTCGGAGCCAATGGTGCCGGTAAAACCACGACCCTCGCCTGCGCCCAGGGCCTGCTCAAACCCACCCGCGGTACCGTGCGCCTGCTCGGAGAAAACCCACTGCAGGCAGACCCGGAGCTGCGCGCCAAGGTCGGCATTATGCTCCAGGACGGCGGCCTGCCCAACGCCATGCACCCCATTCCGCTACTCGAGCACATCTCGACCATGTACACCGACCCGTACCCGGTTGAAGAGCTTGCAGAACGCCTCGGCATTGATGCCTTCAACGGCACCACGATTCGCCGCCTCTCGGGTGGTCAGAAGCAGCGCGTCTCCCTTGCCGCCGCCCTCATCGGCCGCCCGGACGTGCTCTTCCTCGACGAACCCTCCGCGGGCCTGGATCCGCAATCCCGCAACGTCGTCTTCGACATCATTCGTGAACAGCGTGAACTCGGCACCGCGATTGTGCTCACCACGCACCTGATTGACGACGCGCAGAAGCTCGCCGACTACGTCTACATCATTGAAAACGGCACCACGGTTCAGGAAGGTACCGTCTCCGAGCTCATCGCCAGCGACGGCACGAACCGCCTGCAGTACACACTGGATGCCCCCACCCCCACCCGTGAGCAGCTGCTACCCGCGCATCTGCGTGCGGGTGTGGAGCTCATCGAGAAGGTGCCCTACACCCCTGCTCGTGACGGCGCACCCTCCGTGCCCGGCGCGTATGAACTGGTCGGCGCGCTACGCCCCGAGCATCTGGCGGCGTTCACCTCGGCGCTCGCTGAGCGTTACCTCATGCCGATTTCTCTCACCATGGAACCGAAGACTCTTGAGGATGTCTTCCTCGACATTTCAGGACGTGATATCCGATGAGCAACACCGCACGCACTAACAATAACCGGGCGGAAGAACGCCGAATGGAAGAACGCGCCGCGAACACCCGTCCCGCCGTAGACACCCGCCCCAAGGTCTCTTCCATTGACGAAGACGAGGAGTACATTCCCCCGCGCGCGAACTACCCGCTCGTGCGCGTCATTGAGCAGGGCCGCTACGAGACAATGGCGATGCTCCGCAACGGCGAGCAGCTGATGCTCAACATTATTTTTCCCGTCATGGCGCTTATCGCCCTGCGGTTCACCGGCCTGATTGATGAGTACGCAAACTCGGTTGGCGTATCCCGCATGGATGCGGCGGTCCCCGGCGTTCTGGCGCTCTGCGTGATTTCTACGGCGCTATCCGGTCAGGGCATTGCCACCGGTTTTGATCGCCGCTACGGTGTGTTGCGGTTCCTTGCGACCACTCCCCTGGGCCGTAACGGCCTGATTATGGGCAAGTGCATTGCGGTGCTGGTGGTCGTGGCAATTCAGTTCACACTGGTGGCGGCGCTCGGGTACGGTCTGGGCTGGCGCCCGGACGCTATCGCCGTATCGCGCTCCATCATCACGATGCTCATGGGCGCCGGCGCGTTTACGGCGCTGGGTCTGCTCATTGCCGGCACGGTGCGTGCGGAGGCGACCCTCGCCATCGTGAATATTGCCTGGGTGATTCTTGCCGGTGCCGGCGGCGTGGTGTTCCCGCTCAAGTCCTTCCCCGACTGGTACGCCGGAATCGTGGCGTGGTCGCCCTCGGCGGCTCTGGGTGACGCGCTGCGCGGCAACTTCATTCAGCATCAGTGGCTCGCCGACCCGCACTGGGTACTCATCGTGTGGACCGTGGTCATTGGGTTTATTGCCTCGCGCAAGTTCAAGTGGTCCGACTAGCGGTAGCGCAAATACAGACAACGCAAATGCAGGCTGTGCTTCTTCTAATCGCAAATTAAAAGGCGGGCGCCGGATATGTTTCCGACCATATCCGGCGCCCATTCATATAACACAAACCTTTAGCCTCAACCACGCACAAAGTGCACGGTCAGAGACTAAAAGAAAGCACCCTCCTCCAGAACCTTTTATCTCACCACCACAGTAAGATAATCAATGGTTCTTACGCAGAGGAGGGGCTTCAATCACCGAGATGCAGACCGACCCAACCACTGTTTCGGTCTGCAACCTTCCTGCTCAACCTTAACATGAGCTTCACCACTTACACAAAAATTGTTACGTTACTGAACAATATTCAGCGCATAGCTCAGAAACACAGCTCAAACGTGCACCGCGAAATCCGCAGAGCCCGCGTTGTAGCGTCGCTTTTTCTCCATCTCAGCCCCGTATCACCCTGTGAATGTCTGCATTCACACACCGGATACTTCCGCCCAGTGAACTATCCTGTTAAAACGAAAGGGTCGAAACAACTCTCCGGACGCCCCGCGCACAGCACCCCGTGTGCCCCGCACCTACCCGGGTGCCTACCGGCGCGGGAATAAGCACCCCCGAAGGCACGTTACACCCGACGGACAGCGCGCTAGCACAAGCCTGCTGGCGCATCCACTCACGTTGTGAAAGGACACCCACGTGGCAGAGAACTTCCAGTGGACAGAAACCGACCAGCGCGCCGTAGATACCGCACGTATCCTCGCCGCAGACGCCGTAGAAAAGGTCGGATCCGGCCACCCCGGCACCGCAATGAGCCTGGCGCCGGTCGCCTACCTGCTCTTTCAGAAGGTCATGAACCAGGATCCCTCCGACGACCGCTGGGAAGGCCGTGACCGCTTCATCCTCTCCCCCGGCCACACCTCCCTCACCCTGTACACTCAGCTGTTCCTCGGCGGCTACGGCCTCGAAATGAGCGACCTGGAAGCCCTGCGCACCTGGGGTGCCCTCACCCCCGGCCACCCCGAATACAAGCACACCAAGGGCGTAGAAATCACCACCGGCCCGCTCGGCCAGGGCCTGGCATCCGCCGTTGGCTTCGCCTACGCACAGCGCCGTATGCGCGGCATGTTCGATCCCGAAGCAGCACCGGGCACCTCCCCCTTCGACCACCACGTCTACGTCATCGCCTCCGAAGGTGACGTGCAGGAAGGCGTCACCGCCGAGGCGTGCGCGCTCGCAGGTCACCAGGAGCTCGGTAACCTGATCGTCGTCTGGGACCGCAACCACATCTCCATTGAGGAAGACACCGACGTTGCCTTCACCGAGGACGTAGCAAAGCGCTACGAGTCCTACGGTTGGGATGTTCAGCGCGTGGACTGGACCCGCACCGGCGACTACGTTGAGGATGTCGCAGAACTGTACGCCGCTATTGAGCGTGCGAAGGCTGTCACCGACAAGCCCTCCTTCATTGAGCTGCGCACCATCATCGGCTACCCCGCCCCCACCAAGCAGAACACCGGCGCAGTGCACGGCTCCAAGCTCGGCGCTGAAGAGGTCGCCGCAACCAAGGAACTGCTCGGCTTCGACCCCGCCAAGAGCTTCTTCATCGAGGAGAACGTCCTGGCACACACCCGCCAGCTTGTTGAGCGCGGCGCCGCAGCGCACAAGGCATGGGACGAGAAGTTCGAGGCATGGGCCAAGGCTAACCCCGAGCGCGCCGAACTGTACAAGCGCCTCGTCGCAGGCGAACTGCCCGCAGACTACAAGGCTGCTTTCCCCGTGTTCGAGGCTGGCACCTCCGTGGCAACCCGCGCGGCATCCGGCACCGTCATCAACGCTATTGCTGACACCTTCCCCGAACTGTGGGGCGGCTCCGCTGACCTCGCCGGTTCGAACCTGACCACCATCAAGGGTGCAGAGTCCTTCAACCCGGCATCGCGCAGCACCGAAGACTGGACCGGCAACCCCTACGGCCGCGTGCTGCACTTCGGTATTCGCGAGCAGGCTGCCGCAGCCATCGTCAACGGTATCGTGCTCTCCTCCCCGACCCGCGCATTCTCGGGCACCTTCTTCGTGTTCTCCGACTACCAGCGTCCGGCTGTTCGCCTCTCCGCGCTGATGGGCGTTCCCGCATTGTACGTGTGGACCCACGACTCCATCGGTGTGGGCGAGGACGGCCCCACCCACCAGCCGATCGAGCACCTCTCCTCCCTGCGCGCTATCCCCGGCTTCGACGTGGTTCGCCCCGCGGACGCTAACGAAACCGCCGTCGCATGGCGCACCATCCTGGAGAAGTCCGACCGTCCCGCAGGTATCGTGCTCTCCCGTCAGAACCTGCCCGTCTGGGCTCGTGAAGACGTGCACGCAGACGCTGAGGGTGAGAAGTTCGCTTCCGCTGAGGGCACCGCACGCGGCGGCTACATCATGGCTGACACCGAGGGCACCCCGGACGTCATCCTGATCGCTACCGGTTCCGAGGTTGAGCTCGCTGTTCAGGCTCGCGCAACCCTCGCAGAGCAGGGCATCGCCGCCCGCGTGGTTTCCATGCCTTCGCGTGAGTGGTTCGCTGAGCAGGACGCAGAGTACCGCGAGTCGGTTCTGCCCTCCTCGGTTGCAGCCCGCGTCTCCGTCGAGGCTGGCCTGGCAATGAGCTGGTACGACCTGCTCGGCACCGCCGGCCGCGCCGTGTCCATCGAGCACTTCGGTGCATCCGCCGATGCGAAGACCCTGTACCGCGAATTCGGTATCACCGCGGAGGCTGTCGTGGCTGCCGCTAAGGATTCCATCGAGGCCGCTAAGTAGGCAATAACAACGCCGCGGTAACTGCCGCGCACACTGCGCTCCCCCTGTACGGGTGGGGTGCGGACGCAACGGGTAGGCTCCGGCTGACCACTCAGCCGGAGCCTCCCGCCGCCCAGAAGATTTCACTGATATCTCAAATTTCAATTTCGACAAAGAATCGAAGGTTTTCACATGTCTGAGTCCACTCAGAAGCTTTCCGACGCCGGTGTCTCCATCTGGCTTGACGACCTCTCCCGTGAGCGTCTGACCAGCGGCAACCTCGCCGAACTCATCAAGACCCACAACGTCGTCGGTGTGACCACCAACCCCACCATCTTCGCTGGCGCGCTCTCCAAGGGCGCCGCATACGCCGAGCAGATGCGTGAGCTTGCCGCCGCCGGCGCAAGCGTTGAAGAGGCAGTCTTCGCCGCAACCTGCGACGACGTGCGCGCAGCCTGCGACGTGTTCGCACCCGTCTACAAGGCATCCAACGGTTTTGACGGCCGCGTCTCCATCGAGGTTGACCCCCGCCTGGCACGCGACGCCGAAGGCACCGCCAAGATGGCACGTGAACTCTACGAGCGCGTGGGCCGCGAAAACGTCATGATTAAGATTCCCGCAACCCAGGAAGGTCTGCGCCCCATCGCGGAGACCCTGGCTGCTGGCATCAGCGTGAACGTAACCCTGATCTTCTCCCTGACCCGCTACCGCGAGGTCATCAACGCCTACATGCTCGGCCTGGAGCAGGCGCTGGAAAACGGTAAGGACCTGTCCACCATCCACTCGGTCGCATCCTTCTTCGTCTCCCGCGTAGACACCGAAATCGATGCACGCCTCGAAGCGGCAGGCGGCGACGCTGTACAGCTCAAGGGCAAGGCAGGCCTGGCAAACGCACGCCTCGCCTACGAGGTGTTTGAGGAAATGTTCTCCTCCGAGCGTTGGGCACGCCTGCAGGCACACGGCGCGAACGTACAGCGCCCGCTGTGGGCATCCACCGGTGTGAAGGACCCCTCCCTGCCGGACACCCTGTACGTCACCGGCCTGGTTGCACCCAACACCGTGAACACCATGCCCGAGGCAACCCTGAACGCTGTTGCCGACCACGGCGAGGTTACCGGCAACACCATCGTGCCGAACTACTCCGAAGCGAATGAGGTTCTGGACGCTATCTCCGCTTACGTCTCCTACGCGGAGGTCGTGGAGAAGCTCGAGGTTGAGGGCCTGTCCAAGTTCGACGTCTCCTGGGAAGAGCTGCTGCAGACCGTCCGCGAAGCACTCGAGCAGGCTAAGTAGAACTAGGCGACACAGCCGAATCTATAGCTGCTGAAATTCGGAAGCCACTGAAGTTCAGCAGCCGCTGAAATATAGCGCATGACCAATGCGTTCCCGGTATGCGCCACCCGACGCACACCAACCGATATGCACGCCCAACATATTGTGGGCACAGCACCAATCCGCCGGGATTCTCGTAGAGATTCTGACCAGGATTCTGACCAGGATTCCCGCAGGGCTTCACTGCCCGAGGCGTCCCAGGGCATCTCGGCGGGTTAGGTGCCCCTCATATCGTCCCGTCAAAAACCGGTACAATACAGGGTACACACCTTCCAGAATGCGGCATCGCCTCCGCGCGACAAGGTACGAACCGCGCGCCGCACGAACCAACCAAGGCAATCAAAGGAATATATTGTGACTATCGGTCATGAAGCGAACCCCCTCAGGGACACTCGCGACCGCCGCATTACCCGCATTGCGGGGCCGTCCGCGCTCGTCTTCTTTGGCGTAACCGGTGACCTGGCCCGCAAGAAGCTGCTTCCGGCAGTGTATGACCTCATGAACCGCGGTTTGCTCCCGCCGAGCTTCGGCCTCGTCGGCTTCGGCCGCCGCCCCTGGAGCGATGACGACTTCCGCGCCTATGTGCGTGAATCTGTTGAGGCAAACGCCCGCACCCCCTTCCGCGAGGACGTATGGAACCAGTTCCAGCAGGGCATGCGATTCGTTGAAGGTGCCTTCAACGACGACGCAGCCTTCGAAAAGCTCAAGAGCACCCTTGCCGAACTCGACGAGCGTGGTGCACACGGCAACCACGCCTTCTACCTCTCCATCCCCCCGAAGGCATTCGAGCAGGTCCTCACCAAGCTCGCCGAACACGACCTCGCATCGCGCGATAACGACACCGTCAACCCCGTCGACGGTTGGCGCCGCGTGGTCATTGAGAAGCCCTTCGGCCACAACCTTGAAAGCGCACGCGAACTGAACTCCATCGTGGAGGCAGTCTTCCCGCCCGACGCCGTGTTCCGCATCGACCACTACCTGGGCAAGGAAACCGTGCAGAACATCCTGGCGATGCGTTTCTCCAACCAGATGTTCGAGCCCCTCTGGAACTCCCACTACGTGGATCACGTCCAGATCACCATGGCAGAAGACATCGGCATCGGCTCCCGCGCAGGCTACTACGACGGCGTGGGTGCGGCCCGCGACGTCATCCAGAACCACCTGCTGCAGCTGCTCGCCCTCACCGCCATGGAAGAGCCCCTCAGCCTCGACGCTAAGCACCTGCGCGCCGAGAAGGCGAAGGTCCTCGAAGCAGTCCGCATCGACGACCTGCCGAACTCCTTCGCCCTCGGCCAGTACGCCGCAGGCTACCAGGGCGGCGAGCACGTCAACGGCTTCTTCGACGAAAACGACATCCCCGCAGACTCCCGCACCGAAACCTTCGCCGCGCTGAAGGTGTCCATCGCAAACCGCCGCTGGGAAGGCACCCCCTTCTACCTGCGCGCCGGCAAGCGCCTGGGCCGCCGAGTCACCGAAATCGCCGTGGTCTTCAAGAAGTCCTCCGACCGTCTCTTCGGCGAACGTGAAAACCCGCAGGTCGGCCAGAACGCCATCGTCATCCGCGTGCAGCCCGACGAAGGCATGACCATCCGATTCTCCGCGAAGGTGCCCGGCACCCAGATGGAAATCCGTGACGTCAACATGGACTTCGGCTACGGCCACTCCTTCACCGAAGAGTCCCCCGAAGCCTACGAGCGTCTCATCCTGGACGTTCTGCTCGGCGAGCCGCCGCTGTTCCCCCGCCACGAAGAAGTTGAGCTCTCCTGGAAGATCCTCGACCCCTTCGAAGAGTACTGGGAAGAAAACCGCATTAAGCCTGAACCCTACGAGTCCGGTTCGTGGGGTCCGCGTTCAGCACACGAAATGCTTGAGCGTGACAACCGCGCTTGGAGGCGCCCGTGATCTCGCACCTGCATAACACCACCGTTTCCGCCATCAACAAGGAACTGAGCCACCTGACTGCCGCCAACGGTAGCCTCAGCAGCGGACGAGTACTCACCCTCGTTGTTCTCGCGGAAAAGGGCCACTCCCGCGAAGCAATGCGCGCCGCAATTCGTGCCTCCCACGAACACCCGAGCCGCATTATTGTTCACATCTCTCACGACCCGCTCGACCCCGACCAGCTGGATGCAGAAATCCACCTCGGCGGCGACACCGGCGCATCCGAGATGATTGTTCTGCGCGGCTGGGGTAGCGCATCCCGCCCGACCGAAGCACTGATCTCCGGTCTGCTGCTGCCGGACTCCCCGATTGTGGTCTGGTGGCCGCACTCGGTACCCGAGAACCCGGCACAGCACTCCATCGGTCGTATCGCGCAGCGTCGCATTACCGACTCTGCACGCGCCGACGACCCGAAGGAAGCGCTACGCAAGCTCACCGACGTATTCCGTGCAGGCGACACCGACCTGGCGTGGACGCGCCTCACCCTGTGGCGCACCCAGCTGGCAGCGCTCATGGAGCAGATGCCTTCCTCCCCCGTGCGCCGCGTGGTTGTGTGGGGTTCGGGCAAGTCCCCGTCCGTGGTGCTGCTCGGTACGTGGCTCGGCTGGAAGCTTGAAGCGCCCGTACACCTCGCCACCATTGGCGCGGCAAACCGCGGCCTGTACCGCGTCAGCATTGAGCGTGAAGACGGTTCGGTGACGATGTTCCGCCCCGGCATTTCCGTGGCAACCATCTCCACCCCGTACGCGCCCGACCAGCAGATTGCACTGCCGGTGCGCACCCTCGCCGAGTGCATCTCTGAGGAGTTGCGCCGCCTCGACCCGGACGACACCTACGGTGACGTGCTGAAGCAGGCGCTGTGCACCGTCACCCTCGTCGATGACACCTGCCAGCCTGAAGACATGCTGGACCTCGAAGAATACCCGGAGGTTTTCGATGCCTAAGATTCAGAACATGGGCGCATCCACCCCCACCCTGGTGGCGCACCCGACCCGCGATGCTCTCGCAGCGGACGCGGTGACCCGCATCCTCGACATCATTGAGCATGTGCTCTCTGAGCGTACGATTGCCCACATTTCGCTGACCGGCGGCACGATGGGTATCGCCACCTTGAAGGCGTGGGCTGAGAACGAGCGCGTGAAGGATATCGACTGGTCCCGCGTGCACTTCTGGTTCTCCGATGAGCGTTTCGTACCCGAGCGTAGCCCTGAACGTAATGACGGTCAGGCTATTGAGGTGCTGCTCGCTCCCCTGCTGTCGCACGGTCTGGTCGTGGGCAATGTGCACCGCATGGGTCCGTCCGATATTTTCACCGGCCTTGAGGCTGCCGCTGAGCACTACGCCTTTGAGATGCGCGACTACGCCGGTTCCGCACCGGCTGTGAGCGTGCAGATGCCCGAGGGAGCAACCGAACTGCCGCTGGCTGGCGGTCACGGTGGCGGCGCAGGTCACGAGCACGGCGGCTCCGGCGGCTGTGGTTGTGGTGGCGGCGGTTGCGGTTCTTCCGCACCCGAGCAGTCCATCGAAGAGACCACCTTGGACGAATTTGATGCTGAGGCTGCTGAGGCTTCCGAATCCGCCGGTGGTTGCGGATGCGGCGGCGGAGGCTGCGGTGGTGGCGGCCAGTGGCCCGCGCCGGTCTTTGACATCACCCTGCTGGGCATGGGCCCGGACGGTCATATTGCTTCCCTGTTCCCGGGCCGTAAGCAGGTTCTGCTGGGTACCGGTCTGCCGGAGGATCCGGTTGAGGGCGGTAAGGCTGTGACCGTGATGGTTTCTGATTCGCCGAAGCCGCCGGCTGAGCGTGTGTCGGTGACCCTGCCGATTATCAATAATTCGCGTCACGTGTTCTTCCTCATCACCGGTGAGGATAAGCAGGATGCGACCAGCCGCCTTCTGGCTGGCGCGAAGCTGGACGCTGAGGACCTGAACGCGGAGCTGCTGCTGGAAACCCCGGCGGTGGGTGCGCGCGGTAAGAAGCAGACCCTGATTTTTGCAACCGAGGAGTCGCTGGCTCCTGAGAACCGCCCGTAAGGTTCTGGTTCTGAACTGCATCAACAAAAGAGTGGAGCCCCGGATAGTTTCGACTATCCGGGGCTTTTCTCTATGGTTTTACACCACCCCGAATGGTACTAGAAGTGGTACTATAAAGTATGCCGAGTATTGAAGATTTAGTTGCGAAGATGGCCTCCAGCCCTCAAAACGTTACTTTCACTCAACTTCAAAAGGTATGCACCCATTTCTTTGGAGCGCCGCGTATCCGCGGTTCTCACCACTACTACAGCACCCCCTGGCATGGTGACCCTATTGTCAACATTCAACAGGGAAACTCCGGTAAAGCAAAGAAATACCAAGTCAAGCAGGTTCTAACTGCCATTCGAAAACTGGAGAATAACGATGACTAGTACTCTCCCCCGCCAAGAGCTCTACACCTACCGCGTCGAGTGGTCTGAAGACGACCAGGAATTCGTCGGAACCGTCGCAGAATTTCCCAGCCTCTCATACTTGGCACCGACCTCGACCGAAGCATTCGCGGGTATTCGAGAAGTCGTCGCCGATACCCTCGAAATTCTTGAAGAAGATGGCCGCGAGGCACCCGAACCGTTCTCTCTGCGTTCCTTCTCAGGACGATTCAACTTGCGTGTTTCACCGCAATTGCATCGTCGTCTGGTTCAGCAGGCAGCGCTTTCTCACCAGAGCCTGAACCAGTACGTGAGCCAACAACTCGAAGCAGTCGCCTAAGTAAGCCAGTACATCTTCATCATCCAACGAAGATTCCAAAATGTTATAACCAACAAAAGAGTGGAGCCCCGGATAGTTTCGACTATCTGGGGCTCCACTCTTGCTACGCCGCGTTACTGTTCAGCAGCGGCAGGATTCTGCGGCTACTGTTCCTGGGCTTCCTCCGCTTCGTTCTCGAAGCCCACGTACAGTGCCGCCAGCGACGGAACCGTCGCCTCCAGCACCTCCTGCGCCTCCTCAGCGGTCGAGGTGAGCTTCGCGCCGGTCAGCTGCAGGTACTCGCGCACCGTCATGGGCTGCGCCCAGTCAAAGTGCTCACGCACGGCGGTGATGTTCGCGCCAGACTGCAACACGTTAATGCCGTGGGCAAGACCAATATCCGTCACCTTCACGATGGCGTCGGTCTCCTCCGGGATGTCGTACGGGTCGCGGTTCTGCAGGTCCACGATGAACGGAAGCACGCCGCGGCTCTCAGCGCGCAAGGTGAACTTGGTGTGCACCTGGCTCACCTCGTGCACCTCGCCCACACCCACGGCGGGCACCACCATGAAGCCCGCCTGCAGGTCGTTCACCGCGGCCAGGGTGTGTGCCTCCCCGAAACCGGAGTACAGCTGCACCACCGGCACGAGGTAGCACACTTCCGCCTTGAGCGCCTTGCGAGCCTCAATGTCGATGTACTCCCATGCACCGCCAGTACCGTCGGTAATGTCGCCGGAGTGGTGCGCGTAAATGGCGCCCTGGCTGTTCTTCACGGTCTGCGACCAGTAGCTGATCTTGTCCATGTAGTTGCCTTCGGCATCGAACATCATCAGCGACAGGTCAATGTCCACGCCCTCATCCCAGAAGCAGAAGAGGCGGATCACGCCGGTGGGCGGCAGATGCACCGTCGAGGTGTTGTATCGGCCCATACCGTCCAGGGAGGGGCGGGCACTGCGGGTGTTCAGCGGCATGATCGTATCGCCCACCTCGTCGGGCAGGTAGATGCTGGTCTCGGCAAGACGGCCGGACAGGCCAATCTCGACCAGGCGCTCCAGCAGGTCCAGCACCGCAGGGCTGTACTCGCGCGCCGGAATCATGGTGGCGATACCGGTCTTGGATAGGTTCATGCGCTGCGGGGCGGCAGGCTGAGCCTTCTGAGCGGAAGCCGAGGCACGCTGAGTGTTTCGCGGGCTCTCGGGGACAGAGGTGTGCGGGTTAGATAGGCCGGCGTTACGGTCGAAGAACGAGCCCAGCGGGTTCGGAATGCCCGCGTTCTGCATGATGTTCTGAACCCTGGCGACGCCTTCCGGGTTACGGCGCGCATAGTCGGCGAGCTCCCGGTCCTCCTGCACCGCCACCGGGTTGGCGGGGCGCTCCTTGGGCGGGTTCGCGAGCGCGTTACGCTGCAGGGCCACCAGGTTGCGGATCTGCACCAGGATGGGCGCGGAAACGCGCGGCGCCACGGCGGCGAACGCGTCAAAGATGATCTGCTGGCCGGGGCTCGGGGCGGTGTCGATGCCGTAGCGGGGCGCTTCGAAAGCATCCAGGGCGCGCACCAGCTGGCGCGCAAACACGCCGGGGCGGGTGGAGAGCAGACGCGCCACGTTCTGCGCATCCCGAGTTGCGTAGGCGCGGTCTACCAGCGACTCGAAGCTGTACACCTCGCCGCGGTACAGGTCGTCAGCCCAGCGGCTCAGCGCGGTCAGTGACGGGTAGTCGCCGGGGTGAACCGCCTTGACGAGGCGCTTGTACATTTCGGCGGCGGGTGCGCTGTCGTAGCGGGCACCGACCGGGTCAGCCTCCAGTACCCGGTTGAGCAGGTGCGCGATGCGGGTGCGTTCGCTACGGCGCAGCTTCAGGCGCGGCGCGGTGCTCAGGCTCAGGTCCCCCACCGTGCCGTTGGAACGCAGACGCGAGTAGGCGGCGGCGAGGGCGAGCGCCTCCTTCATGGTGCGCAGGTGCTCAGCGTCTTCGGGGTGCAGGCAGGCGGCGATGAACACGCGGTTCTCGCGGCTGGTGTTCTCCGGTCGGGCAGCCGGCAGTGCGTCATGCTGGGCGAGGAAACGGCGCAACGCCACCAGGTCGCGCTGGTCGGTCTGGTTGTACGCCTGCTGCTGACCGAGCAGCTGCTGGTAGAGGGCACCCGCCATGATCAGGGCGTTCTGCACGCCGCTGACCATCTGCAGAGGTCGGCGGTTGCGTTCCATGCTGGTGAAGTTGGAGCGGCTCATCGGCTGCTGCCACTCGTAGGGCACGTAGTTCTCGGGCAGGCCGCCAAGGATTCGCTCGGTGCCGTCCGGGTTGTAGTACGGGTTGGAGAGGTAGTGCATGATCTGCTCGGTGTAGCGCTGCTCGTCGGTGAGCGTCAGGGCGCGCAGATCAAAGTCGCGGCGGAACACGCGGCCGGGACGGTACCCGTATTCGTAGGACCAGATGGTTGCAAACAGGGCAAATTCGTTGGCGCTGGCGTTCAGCGCCTGGGCGAGGGACTCAGGGCTAAGGGTCAGACCGCAATTGCTCAGGACGGATACTCGCCCCAGGTCGGTGTCGAATGCGCCGGAGTGGTGCAGCTCGTTAATGCTCGAGTAGTTCGAGCGGTAGGAGGGGCCGTACAGGTCGGTGAAGACGTACACGCCGTAGCGGCGCATCAGGATGAGGCGCACGAGGGGGCTGAGGCCCTCGGGGGCCTCGCCGTGAAGGTAGGCGGATTCGTTGAGGTAGGGTGATTCCTGCAGGTAGGGGGATGCGTCGTAGGGAGTGGTCACGGGTCGTCCTTTCCGTTGGTCTCACCCGGCTGTCACCGTCGGTGGTGTGTCTATGTTCTTATCGTAGCGGCGTGGGTGCGGGTTGTCGCTGGGTTTGGTCATCGGTGACCTGCGGGGGTATGTATTCGCGGGGGCAACAGGCGGTTACGTAAGCGGAGCCTGGGCGGCACTTATCCGCTGCTTGTTGATCGGTCGCTTGCTTATCTGTCAGCCGCTCATCTGTTAGCCGCGTGGGAACGGGGTTAAAAGAAAAATGGCGGGAAGCGAAGAATCCGACAAATATAAGAAAAAGATATTTCAGAAAGTAGGACTCTTCATGATCCGCCATTACCTATAGAGTACTCCCGCCCCGTGACGGCGGTCAAGCCGTTTCGTCGCCGAAGCATGCTCGGGGGGTTTCTACCCGCCGGTGAGGCTCTAGCTAAGGGGCAAGTAGCCTCACCGGCAGGTAGGTTTTTCGGGCTAGGACTCACCCAATAGCGCGAGCGCAGCCTCGCGGGCGGCAAGCGCCTCCTCAGTCACGCGCGGGGTCACCGCGGCCAGGGCACGCAGGCTCTTCGCCAGCACGGTAGAGCCCTTCATCTTCGGCTCCAGGACGGCGGGAATCTCAACCGGCGTGCCGTACAGCTCGGCAAGCTCCACCGCCAGGCGCACATAGTCGCCGCCCTTCGTCAGCTCACCGACCATCGGCAGCAGCAGGCGCAGAACCTGCAGCACACGCCAACCCGCCAGCGGACTAATAGCCGACACCTCACGCAGGGTCGCCACCAGGCGGTTCGGAAGAACCATCCCGTCCTCCAGAGCCCACTTCAGGGTCTCCGCGAAGGTGGATGCATCCAGCAGGCCCGCCTCAAAGAGTGCCGCAATGGCCTCTGCCGCCGCCAGACGGTACTCGGGGTTCTTCGCGCTCGCCACATAACCGAGCAGGGTGCAGGTCGGGGCGCCCACCTGCACGGTGGACTCCCTCAGCGCACGCATCAGCACGGGAACGGGGGTGACGGTCTTCTCCTCAACGCACTGCGAAGCGGCGAACAGGAAGTATGCAGAGAGCAGGTCCGGGTTATTCTTTAGCAGCCAGGAGGACCACTCGGTGAGCACGATAATATAGTCGCCCCGCCACCCATCGACGCTATCGAGATTCAGCAAATATACGAAGGGAATGAACGCGGTGTTAAGAACTTCGTAGGCGATAGCCTCCTCGGGGCTCATGCCAGCGGTTGAGTGGCTCAGGGCCTCGCGTGCCTCATCCACGGTATCCACGATGTCACCCTTGACCTGCCACATGGGCTGGTACTTCACGAATTCCTCAACGTTAAAGTTTTCGAAGCCGGCCTCGCGAAGACGACCCGACCTGCTGGCATCCTGGTATTCCCAGACTCGATCATTGTCGAGACCACGGTTGAAGCCGCTCCAGGGCATATCCAGGCCAGAAACAGTGCGATAAGTCCAGTCGCTGTAGGTAAGCTGACGGGCGGGTAGTGGTGCGCTCAGCAGACGCACCGTGCGTCCTTCCGTGTGGTACTCTCCCCCTGCGGCGACGGCACGCATCTGCTCGCGGAAGATCTCATAGAGGTCACGGTAACCCTTCAACGGCTTGTAGTCAGCATTCCAGAGATGGTGTTTATTCTGAATAGTTAGACGTATCATCTCTTCCTTGCTCAAGAGCGCGTTACTCGGGCGAGCTCGTGCAACCATCTCACTACGGTCGGAATACTGCAGGAGCGGCGTCAGCTCGGGTAGCTCCCAGGATTTGCACCCCATGGCCTCGGCGTTAGCTTTCAATACTGCGCGGAGAACAGGCATGCACGCAACGTTGTTGTAGTAATATTCGCTGGCAATCTTGCGCAGGGTACGAAGCTGCTGCTGATCCACCGGTGCAAGCTTGCCGGTCGCCGCAAAGTGGTAAAGACGAGCCAGGTTCTCTCCCCTCGCAACGGGGAGTTCGGCCCCCACGATTTGGCCGAGATGGGTGTTCGATTCCTCGATCAGCAGGGCGCAGAACTCGTCCAGATCCGCAATGGGGGTGAACGACTCATGGCGCGGGGTACCGGGCAACAGCACCGGCGGCACCTCTACGGAGGCGCCCGCCGCCTCCGCCTCTTCCGCCATGGGGAGGCGGTCTTCGGGCAGGCAGGCTTCCGCGGCACCGCGCAGTTCCAGGGGTAGCACCTCGTAGGCTTCGAGGACGCGGTCAGCAACATAGTTGGCGAGCGCCACCTGCTCGGCGGTTTGCGCCTTCTTGCGCTTGGCTTTGCTCAAACCGGCGTACTGGGTGGCAATGAGCTTGAGCAGGCGCAGGGCGCCGCGCTGAATCTTCTTTTCGGTGCGGTAGAGGTTCGCGCCGAGTGCGTCGATGAGCTGTTCCAGGTCAAGCTGTTCGAGGGGTTGCAGATCGGGGGTCTTCTGCAGGGCGGCGGGTGCGCAGGCTTTGAGCACGTTCTGCAGCATGGTCTGGGCGAATCCGACGGAGGCGCTGGGCTCTGCGGTGAGGACAGCCATGAGCTGCCCGAAGCGTGCCCGGTTTTCTGCGTCGGTGGGCTGCAAATCGGTGTAGACGGAGTGGAACGCAGCCGAGTTGAATGCGCTGAAATCGCTGGTCAGGCCGCGTAGCAGGGCGTCCAGAATCTCGTCGCGGATGTCGAAGTATTCGCCCATGAGGCGGCAGAGTTCCGCGCTTTCACCCATGTAGTTGCCGTAGCCCTTGAAGAGCACCCCTTCGGTGCGGAAGACCGCCCAGAATTCCTGGTCGAGCAGGGTCATGTCACGGGTGAAGAAGGTCTTGAGCTGGGCGTGATTACTGGCGCTGCCCTTCTTCACGCAGGGCAGGGCCTCGTGCAGGAAAAGGACCAGGTATTCGGGGGCATCGCAGCTCAGATTACGGGCACGAAGCAGCATGTAGCAGGTTTCCCAGATCTTCTTCGAGCGCGCCCAAGAGTTCGGCAGGCCCTCAATGAAACGCAGAATCCACTCGTCGGGGCGTTCGGTGGCGCCGAGCAGGAACGCGTCAATCAGCTGCTGATCCGGGCGCCCCTCCCAGAGCAGGGTGCGCATGGCGCGGCCGGCGGAACGGTGGTATTCCCACGGGTCACCGTCGGGGGTGCGCACGAGCGCCCCGGCAACGTATGCGGCGAGCGGGGTGCGGTTAATGTGGTCGCTACCGATGACGCTCTTGGGGGTGAAGGTTCGGGCGAGGGAGGCGCGTTCCTCCTCGGTGGCGCCGGTGATGACGGCGTGGTATTCCTGCACGTCAGTTGATTCTGCCGCCATAAGGGCTTTGAGGGCGGCACGGCGCTCTTCGAGGGTGCGCTCCCCTGCGTTATGCTCGCTGGCGCTGCGCTCGTTAGGGTTGTGCGGCTGGGCGGTATCAGTCATTGGTACCTGCTTTCGGAGTTGATGGTGAATGGTTGGGAAGAGTTGAACGGAGGGTTTGAACGGGTGCGGGCGGGGCGGTTAGCCCTGCACCTGGTTGAGGATATTCCGGGCGTACCGCGCCTTCTGCGAAGAACCGGTCAGCGTACCCAACCAGCCACGCAGCGGCTCATCCACGAGCTGCGCACGGGTGGCAGGGTCGAGAGTTGCCAACGCCTGGCTGAAGGCGCCCAGCAGCTTACCGAGCGAGTTCGCCCCGGTATCCAGGTGCGGTATGAGGCGCGCGAAGAAGCGCACCGCCGCCCGCGCATCCAGCTGGGCAAAGTCGGTGAGGGCGAGCGCCCAACGGTTCAGCATCGCCAGCGGCACAAAGTTCACGAACCCTGCGGTGGCATCCTCAAGGCTGAGCTGATCGTCCAGCACGCGGTGCATGATTTCCACGGCGAGGGAACGAATCTCAACGCGCTGCTCCGAGAAGCCCGCGGCAAACACGAACGCGCAGGCGGAACCCCACGCGCCGGGGTGCGCCGCCAACGCCAAATACAGGCTCCGGTCAAAGGCGCTGTGGTCCAAGCTGTACCAGTTGCTACTAGCGCAGTAGAAAGCCAGCGGTTCTGCCCGTGAGGGATAGAGCAGGGCGTACTGTCCTTCTTCGCTGTGGTGGGCGGTGGCGAGGCCGCGGAAAGCATTCAGCTCAGGGGTGGAAGCACCGTGCGCCACCCCGTTCAGCTGAAGGCCCCAGCTTTTCTCCCTCTGGGATACCGTGATGGATTCCAGGTAGGGGTTGACGCGCCCGGTGGCGAGGGTGCCGTCGAGGGCGGAGCGGAGCACGCGAATCTGGGTAGGAGCAGAGCGCGGAGCGTCTTCCTCAGCGTTCTTCACGTATTGCTCTTCGAGGCTTTCAAGCAGAGTCAGCGCCTCAGCTCGGCGGCTCTGTGCATCCTGTCGCTGCTCGTCGGTAGCGTACGGAGGCAGAACCTCCGGCACGCGCACACGCAGTAGCGCCGCCGTGAAATCCTGGCGCAGGATGGGGGCTCCGTCAGCCAGGTTCTTGGCGTACCGGCGCACCAGAGTATCCGGATGCACCCACCCGCCGAACAGTTCGGGGGTGGCGAGCGGGGTGTAGCTCTGCCTGCTCTGCAGCACGCCGAGGGCGTCCTTGAATCCGGTGCTGAAGAACGTGGCGTGGCGGGAGTACATGGTGTGCAGGTTCGGCACCGTACCGGGGTCTTCTTTCGGGGTCATCTCCGACGCCTTCGCACGCTCACGCAGCTTCCCGGCGGCGGCAAGAACCGTCATGTGCGCGCGCATGTCGAACCACTCTAAACCCCAGTGGTTCAGCTTTTTCAGGCAGATAGGAACAAGCTGTTCGAGCAGGTTCGGGCTCTGTGCAGTGCCGTCGGCGCTGAGCAGGTAGGCGGTGAGTAGTTCCAGCTCCAGCTCGCATCCGGCGTGCGTTTCGGGAAGTTCCGCCTCATTGAGAGTGTCAGGGGTGGCGCAGGGCGCGACCTGATGGTGCAGGAGCGCACGGGCGCGTTCTTGCACGTCGGATGCGGTCACGGGGCGCACGGGGGTGTCCCAGTACCGGTGGATTACGGCGCGGGAGGCGGCGAGCGCCTCCGTGGCGGCAGCCTCAATGTCAGCAGCTTCAGTGAGGGCTGCGTCTTCCGTACCGCTCCCCTGGCTATTCTCCGGGCTGTACCCATCTTCGAGGAGCGGCGAACCCTGAATCTGCGCCACAACCAGCGGATCGAGCTGGGGTCGGTAGTCGCGGTAGAGTTCGCGGGCACGCTCGGCAAACACGACAGCGTCGGCGCTCGCATCATCTGCGGCGCCCGCCTGCACCCATCCTTCGAGGTGGTTGAGGGCGGCAGCCTGCACCTGCGCGTGGGTGTGGCTGAGCGCCATGACCACTGCGTCTTCGCAGGCGGCAGCGTCGAGGGTGCCCGCCCGGTACAGCGCTTGGAGCATGGTCAGGATTTTGAGTGCGTTTGCTTTGGTTCCGGCGCATACGGCGGGTGCCGCGTAGGCGAAGGCGATAGCATCCAGCACCTGCGGGTTTTTGCTCCAGAGGCGGTGAATATGCTGCACACCAAGGGTCACGCTCGGGCCGATGGGTGAGGAGAACAGCGTCAGAAATTCGCTCTGACGTGCCGCGATTTCTTCGGCGGTGAGTTTGAGTCCGGTGACCAGGCGTGAGAACCAGCCGACCCGGTACGCCGGGAAGTCGCTCATGAGGGAGCTCAGGAGTGCGTCAATGAGGCGGTCACGGCTAATCAGCCCGGTTTCGGTGGCTTCGATGAGGGCGCAGGACCAGCCGGGGTTGTTGACCTTCTGCCCGGGCTTGTAGGAGTCGCGCTGGGTGAGGGATACGTCCCGGTTACCTTCGACGGCGAGCATGCCCCAGATGAGTTCTTCGCGGAGCTGTTCGTCCTCGCGCAGCAGCGGGAGGATCAGCTCGCGGTCGCAGTTGATGAGGGCGGTGTAGTATTCCTCGTTGTGTTCGAGGACCGCCCCACCGTAGAGCTCAGCTAGGCGCATGGCAACGCCTCCGGTGAACCAGCCAAACTCTGCGTAGGCTTTAACGCGGTCCTGCGTGACGGTTCCGGGCGTGTTTTTACCGAGCTGGGAGCCGTAGGGGGTGGTGACAATGTCGAAGTACTGCCAGCGGCGGTAAATCTGTTCGAGGGTGCCGCCGACCGCCAGGATGTTGGCGAGGTTGCGGTTGAAGTGCATGATGTCGCTCCAGGTTTTCTGCTGCCTGGTGAGCGGGTAAATGACTTCGCCGGGGAGCGGCTCGGTGATGACACCTTCGGGGAAGGTGTGCGTTTCGGGGCGTTTGCTCATGATGGTCTTTCGGAAGGAAGCTGAAGCGAGCTTTTGGGGCGTCGTCTTTTAGTGCGGTGCGTGGTGTGTCTAGCCGGCGGCGTGTTCGCGGTAGAGAATACTGACCGCCAGCGCGTGCTTGCAGGGGCCGCGCGTACCGCGGTACTTCAACCACCAGGGGCAGGAGCAGAGGTACCCCTCCACGGCGTACGGGTCGGCGGGCAGCACCACGGTGTACGTATTTGCGCCGCTACGCACACTGTACTCGCCAGTACCGTGCTCTCCCGCACCGACCCGCTCAATAGCGCCGGAGTCGGCGAGCTTTTTCGCGCCGACCAGGCGCGGGTGCATGGCGGTCAGCGCCTCGGGATGCACGGGCAGCGGGCGGTGGAAATACTCGCCAGCGTGCGCGTCAAAACCAACCTGACCGGAGGAAGCCAGCAGGGCGAGGGCGTCGCGGGTTGCCGCCTCATCCAGGCCGGCACGGGCAGACATGACGGGCACGTCAATGCGCGGCTCGAAGGAAAGCAGCACGCTGAGCATGTCAGCGTTCTGGGCGGTGTTCGGGTTAGACAGCGCCTGCAGCACGGATCCCTCACCGGAGAACCCGCGTGACTTTTCGGGGCTCAAACCAATACTCAGGCGTGCGCCGGGCAGGTGCGCCACCCACACGCTGGGCACGGGCGCGTTACCGGCGGTCACGGGCTCACTGTACGCGTCCAGGCGCTGAATGTGGCGGATGAGCGGCTCAAGCACACGCAGACGCTCGGGGCCCGCCACGCATACGGATCCGGCGGTGGCGCGGGTGGCGAGGCGCAGGGAACGCACCGCACGGGTCGCCCACAGGACCGCCTTGGTGCTGGAGTTACGCGGCAGGGAGTGGATGAAGGTTCGGGCGGCGGCAGCGTCCAGGCTGTGCACGGGGCTCATGCGGGATGAGAGCATCTGCGTTTCTGCAAAGCCCTTGAGCCAGCGGATGGGCAGCGGCACTTTTTCTTCCATGACGGAGCCGTCAAGGGTGGTGGTGAGTAGCCCGTCGTCGCCAACGTTCAGGTGGATGGGCTCCCCTGCCCTGAGGGAGGCGAGCGCGGCGCGCAGGGGCGGGTTGACGTCTACGTTGGTGACGCCTACGGCGCTGTGGCTGGCGTCGAGTGCGCTCGAGTCAACGTCGAGGCGCGCGTACACTCCGCAGCAGGCGCTGAAGGATTCGAAGCGTAGGCCTTCGGCGGTGCTGGTGACGACGGGGTCTGCGGCGCGTAGGGCTCCGGCGAGGGAGCTGGGCGGCACGTAGAAGCGGGTGCGGGCGACCCTGGCGACGACCAGTAGTGCAGTGGCGTAGACGTCTGCTCGTTCAAGGAACCCGGAGAAGAAGTACGGGTGGGAGGCGGCGCCTTCGGGGGTGCTGCCGCCGCTGGTAGCGAGGCTGAGCGCGCGGGAGTCGGCGCCGTCGATGAGGGCTGACGGGGCGGTGTACGTGTAGTCGAGGGTGTAGGCGCTCATGGCTTCTTTGCCTTTCGTATGTGGTGTATACGTCCTATCATGCCGTAAAGATTCGCGCCCCGCTACCGCTTTCGTCATTGCCGTTTGGTGCATAAAAAATCCCCGGCATTCTCGGTTGAGAAGTGCCGGGGAGAAGCTCTATTTGGCTCACCCTCGGTGGGGTGGGCGTGGGCTCTGGTAGAAGGCTGGCTAGACGACGATCTGGCCGTTGAAGCGCATTGCCAGGCCGTACAGGACCACTGCGATAACCCAGATGACGATCACGGTGACGGTCAGGCGGATCAGGTTCTTGGACGCCATACCGGAGGAGTTCAGGGAGTTGGTCATACCGCCGCCGAACATGTCGGAGAGGCCGCCGCCCTGACCGCGGTTGAGCAGCACAAGCATCACTGCGATCACGCTGGTGATGGCGATGATGACCATGAGTACGTTCATGATGACGTCCATGGGGACCTTCCTTCGTTGTCTTCTGGTGGGGTGCCTGGGCTGCGGGGCGCAGACAGACGGGTTTAACTATACGCTACAGCCGCCATTCGGTCACGTTGAGGCGGCTTTTTACGCGGCGCGGTTACTGCGACGCTGATATTCGCTGGGGGTCAGCTGCAGTGCTGCGGGGCGGTCGGTGAGCACACGCTGGGCGGTAAGTTCGTCGCCTTCGGTGTCGTAGGCGCGCACGTACCCGCCGTCGATGAGGTAGTAGGTGAACTGCTGCGCGGCTGCCCAGTAGGCGCCTCCTTCAGCGTAGAAGCCCTGGTCTACCCAGTCGCGCAGGGTGAGGGTCACGGGGATTTCCGGTGAGGAGGTGCGGCTGTAGAGCTGGTCGAGGAATGCTTCTCGGCGGCTCTCGAAGTACTGGTATTCGGGCGAGGGTTCCTGGTATTCTGCGCCGCCTGCGTAGCCGATGTTGCCGCCGTCATTGCCGGGTAGGCGCGGGGCACTCACTTTGCGGTTGCGCAGGTAGCTGTAGAGGATCATGCCGACGAGGGCTGCGATAACCAGGGAAAAACCAAAGCTGAACATGCCGTTAAGTGTACGGGGCGAACCGCGCGGTCGGCGTATTCTGGGCGGGTTTTGCGGTTAGGGGCGAACGCGCCCGGCTCTTCTCCCCCGCCCCTTACGTCTGACTCCTACTCCCGGCTCATGCGCCCGGCTCTTACGCCCGCCTCGTACATCCACCGCTATCTCCGGTGGCGGTTAAATGGTTCAGCGCCCGGTCGAGTGGGTACCCGCCGGGCGCTGTAACGCTATGAGACGCTGTGGTGCGTCGGGGTTTTATGCGTCGAAGCGTGCGATTGCTGCGAATTCGTCAGCCTGCAGGGATGCGCCGCCGACGAGCACGCCGTCCACATCTTCCTTGCCCATGATGGAGGGTGCGGAGGAGGACTTGACGGAGCCGCCGTAGAGAACACGGACCTTCTCTGCAACGTCTGCGGAGTAGAGCTTAGCGATTTCTGCGCGGATTGCTGCGGACATTTCCTGAGCGTCGTCTGCGGTTGCGACCTTGCCGGTGCCGATTGCCCAGACGGGCTCGTAGGCAACAACCAGGGTCTCTGCCTGCTCTGCGGTCAGACCTGCGATGGAGCCGCGCAGCTGCTCGAGGGTGTACTCGACGTGGGTGCCTGCTTCGCGGATTTCGAGGGGCTCACCGACGCAGAGGACGGGGGTCAGGCCGTGCTTGTATGCTGCCTGGACCTTTGCTGCGCACAGCTCGTCGCTTTCGTGGTGGTAGGTGCGGCGCTCGGAGTGGCCGACGAGCACGAAGGTTGCGCCGAGCTTGGAGAGGAATGCGCCGGAGATTTCGCCGGTGTATGCGCCGGAGTCGTGGACGGAGAGGTCCTGGCCGCCGTAGAGGATGTCCAGCTTGTCGCCTTCGACGAGGGTCTGCACGGAGCGGATGTCGGTGAAGGGCGGGAAGACGGCTACTTCGGTTGCGGAGAAGTTGAAGTTTGCGTCGTCGAGGGTCCATGCGAGCTTCTGGACGAGGGTGACTGCCTCTGCGTGGTTGAGGTTCATCTTCCAGTTGCCTGCGATGAGGGGCTTACGCGACATAGTTCGCTCCTTAGCTTTCCCGCGCGGTATACCGGGCGGGGTTGTTGTTCGGAATTTTCCTTTTCTATTTTAGAGGGTTGGCGGCATATTTTCACTGGTTCGGCGCGGTTTTATACTGTGCCTTGACTATTCTCACCCCGCGTTCGCTGATTGCGCGGAACCCCGGATACGAAGTACCGGCAGGGCGGAGCTTAGGGGGCTCTACCCTGCCGGTATTCTGCCGGTGGTGTTTGTCTACGGTGTGTTAGAAACGGCTTCGGAAGAGGGACGCTTCAATGCAGAAGAAGGCAATCGTCAGAATAATCACAAGAAGCGCGGTAGCGCGCGCACTTATGGCGAGGGAACGACCCCAAGGCAGTTTTCGGGTAGCAATCTTCTCAACGATGAGCGCCGCAAGAGCACAGTAGGTGAAGCAGACGCACAGCAAAACAACAAACGAAATAATCAGAGTAGTCGTTGCTACCGAGGAAGATTCCCAATAGGCGTAGTACATCCAGAGGTAGGGAGTATTTGCAATGAAGAAGGCCGTGAATCCGCCGGTGGGGAGGCAGATAAGCGAGTAGAGGCCCATGCGCTTAGGCTCAGCGGGGGCGGGTGCTACCGCCTCGCTGGGAGCCACGGAGGCGGTGCCTGCTGCGGGGTCTTGCGCGGGGCTTTGGAGGGCGGTTGCGGCACGCGCCGCAGTAGCTTCTACCGTGGTGCTTTCTGCAGCGTTGTTCCGCACGGTGTTTTCCTGTACAGCATTGCTCTGCGCAGTATTCTCCGGCAAGGGGCTGCCCTGCATGGTGCTAGCCTGCGCGGGCACGCCGGGGTTCTGGGGTGACTGTTCCATATGTCTCCTAGTGTGGTTGGTGTGGTTATCGGTGATGTCGTGCGGTTACCGGGAAGGTGGGTTCTTATACCTCTAGCCCTTCGAGGGAGAATCCCGGAGGGTACAGCGGCGTGGCGTCCTTATCGTCTTCCACCAGCACCCAACGGCCGCGCAGGTGCTCCGCACAGAGGAAAGCGTATTCTTCCTCACCGGTCTTCAAGAACTTATCGATGGGTAGCTTCTCCCCCGTTTCGGATACGTAGAAGACAGCCTCATCACGAATACGTCGCCTTGCTTGGTATTCGCTGATATTACGGCTGTTCTGTTGACGTCTACCGATACCGGGAATCGTGACCTGTACACGGTACACATCCTGATTAGCAATAAGCCAACCGCGGTTTTCCCGGTACAGCCGAAGAAGCTCCGGAGAAATAATCTCTTCCGGATTGATCACTTCAGAGAGCGGTTTGGTATCTCCGGTGTAGTAGAAATAGTTCAGGGCGGCATAAAAGTACGCCTGAAAAATATAGAAACCACCGCGGTTATACTCATTCATTCCCGGCTGCAGAACTGGGTAGGGTACATTCTGGGCGGCGCGTTCTTCGGTGGCGGGCACGTACCTGCCGTTGCGCTCGTAGGCAGTGTAGACAAGCAGACCGGTTGAATCACCCTGTTTGACAAGCTCATCGAACTTCTCAGCCGGCTCAAGGGAAGCCAGTACCTTATCTCGTTTGAAAAGACGTGCTTCTTGCTTTTCCTCATTGGTGGCGAGGATACCGGTCTGTCGACCAACGAAGAGAGCACCGAGGGTGCCCACGCCTGCTATTGCGAGGGCACGACGAGAAAAGCGGGGCTTCCGTGGTTCCTGCTGATGAGCGAGTAGCTGACCAGAAGATGCCGGCGGAGCTTCCTGAGAGGAACCCTGCTGAGTGTTCATCTCCTGTTCCTTGCGTTGGGGTCCCATGGTTATGCCTCCTTTTCGGGGATGAAGTGGATGTCCCATCCGGGATTGAGGAAACGGGAGCGCAGGGTGCCGTGGATTGCTCCGTCGTGGAGGAGTCCACGCGTATCAAAGTCAGTGATGGGCTGTAGCTGCCCGGTGTCCTTGCGGAAGACTTTAGCTTCGGGGAGGATGTCGAATTTGACGTTCCAGTCGAAGATTTTTTGTTCTTCGTTATGGATGCGCGGCTGCGCCTCAAGGATATGCATGGTCAGGATTTGTTGGTTGGGGGTAATAACCCAGCCTTTCCCTTCTTCAAAAAGGTCTTGAATGGCGGGGAAGAATAGTTCTTCGGCGGTCATTGCATATTCGAGGCGGCGCGAATCGGATGCCAAAAGCATATAGTTTTGGCATGCGAAGTAATACTCGCAATGATATTTCAAATATTGCGATGTCATGTCTCGACTGAATGCGTTCTCATAGTCGGGTGGCGGCGCAGAATATGCAGGGTGCCGCTGGTCTGCCGGGGTATAGATCCCGATCAGATCAGTCTCCCGCAATTTATATTCACGCCGATAATCCTTATCGTCGTAAAATGGCTTATTTATCTTCTCAGCCACATTCCCTCCTCCTTAGATTACGGCAAGCCTTTCAAAAATTTCACTTCTATTTCGTGTATCCGGCGACAGAAACACCCTTGGGCAACAAAAGATCCCCTTGTAGATTTTCGTCAACACTTACCCAGCGTCCATCTAAAAACTCGCCGTAGAAAGAAATGCTTGGGTGTCGGTCAGTATGAAACATATCTCGAAAATATTTCACTTCGCCGGTATCGCGATACACAAAATAGGCATCTCCATATATCGATAATTCCGTCTGCATTTCATAGACTTTACGTCCTTGAATATTTCGCTTGCTATATCCGGGAGTTTCCACCATATACGATTCGATTTCTTGATCCGAAACAATCCACCCCTGGTTACTGACGATAAATTCGTACACATTAGAAAAGATAACTTTTTCGGGGTCAACAATCTTTGCTAGGGGCTCAAGATCACCAGTCAAATACCCGTAGTTCTTTGCGGCGTTATAGTAAGCGAAGAACAAGTACATACCTGAAATATCGTATGTATTCATCTTCTCGCGGATAACCGGATAGGGTACATTCTGCGCGGGGCTCTCACGGGTTGCGGGAACGTAGACACCATCTTTTCGATATGCGGTGTACACCAGCCGGCCAGATAGACCCGCTGTAGCATTCTTAAGGCTTTCCTCTGCAATTGTTGTTGCAGGCTCGGCGGCGGCTAGTGCTTGGTTTCGCTTCCATGAGGCATCTTCTTGCGCGATTCGCTCGTTTAGCGAAGCTTTCCAGTTTGAGCCAGCTACATACAGACCCGATGCTGCGGCAGTGCCTACTACAGCAGATCCCAGTAACAGGGCACGACGAGAGATTTTGGGGTTCTTTTTCTGCTCTGATGGGTTATTGCCGGTTGAGGATTCCCGAAGAGCAGGGGTGTTATTGTTTTCCTTCACTGTTTTCCTTTCCTTTAGTGCCCCTGCACTGGGCCATATGTGGGGGTAAAGTTTACTTCCCACTTGGGGTCCAGGAATCGACACACCATAGTTCCGTAGATGGACCCACCTGTAACAATGTTGCGAGTGTCAAAATCAGTAATCGGGTAGAGCTTTTTCTCCCCCACGATAAAGACTTTCGCCTCTGGTTTCAGGTCGTATCGAACGTTAATTTCGCATACGTGATTTGCTTCATCCACAATACGGGGCTGAGGTTCAAGAATCGTGAAAGCAAGAATTCGCTGGTTCGGGGTAATGACCCAGCCACTAGCGTTGTCGTAGAGTTCTTGAATGGTGGGGAAGAACAATCCGCCTAACATATTTTCAAGATGAAGTCGTCGCGAGTCTCCGGATAGAAGCATATAGTTCTGATAATTTGCATAATAAGTGACCGCGATATTCATGGAAGAAGCCGTCATATTACGCTCATATGTGCTGTTGTAGTATGGCGGCGGCGCAGCGTATGCGGGATGTTCTTCCGTTGCCGGTTCATATATGCCGATATTAAATACATTTTTCGGATCATTGATTGCCTCGCGGTAATCATAATCGTCATGGAATGGTTTTGCGTAGGCATTGTGCTTCGGAGAAGCGCTCGCTGTCGCCGAAGGGGTTTCTTTTGATTTATTCTCTTTGGTTTTTGGCGTGGATGAGCAGGCACTCATCGCTAAGACGCCACCAGCTCCAAGCACACTCTTTATAAGCCTTCTACGAGAAGTAGGGTAAATAATACTCACCGCAACAATCCTTGGGGTTACATAAATTTTCTACATTTGTTGTGAGTTGAAATATCTACTGCATCAACTTACAAAGAACATTCATTGTTCAGACAACAAATGAGATTATTAAACGAATAAATACCTTTAGCGAGCAAACATCTGACTTGTCGGCGTTAGATACTTGAGCCGCATCGTGAGAGCCGCGTTGTGAGAGCTTCAGCGCACTCACCTTGAAAAGGCACAGGGATAGCATAAGCCTGAAAAGTAACCATATATTTAGCTTCCGGAAGTTGAAGTTGATGTGACGGTGAACGAGCTTCGTCGCCCACACCTCAAGGTAACACACGCACACCCAGCGCGCGAACCCAGCAGGACGGATTCCACCTCCCATAGCCAACCGCAAGGAGCCCACCTCAAAAGCCCAGCAAGAAACCCCCGCCAGCACAGTACCGAAAGTACTGCCCGGCGGGGGTTTCTAGAGAAGCTACAGCTGCCCGAATCCTTGCGGGTAGATCGGCTCGTAGGTGTTGCGGTTGCTGTAGCCGTCGCGGTCAACAACAATCACCCACTGCCCGCGCAGATGCTCCACAGCCAGCGAGAAACGCCCCAGATACTTCAAATATTTGCGGATATCTTGCTTCTCCCCCGTCTCCTTAACATAAAACGCAAGGTCCTTAGCCTTAGTCGTGTACAGGGTGCTCACCAGAATATTTCGGCTCGTATTTTTAGCCTTTTCACCGGCGATAAGATCATCAGCAACATTGGCGCTCAGCACATTCTTATCAGCCGAAATAACCCACCCGCGCTTCTCCCTGTACAGGCGAAGAATTTCGGGGTGCAGCACCTTTTCCGGGTCCGTGACCTTAGAAAGAGGCTCCGTGTCGCCCGTGTGGTAGAAGTAATTCATCGACGCAAAGAAGTACGCCAAGAACGCGTACAAGCCGGCGCGGTCGTAGTTATCCATTCCGGGCTGCTGAATAGGGTACGGCACGTTCTGCGCCGCCTGCGCCTCGGTGGCAGGGCTGAAGCGCCCCTTACGCTCAAACGCCGTATAAACCAGCGGTCCGGAGGAAGGCCCCAAGGTACGGAGCTCATCGTACTTCTCCGTGGGTTCCAGGCGCACAAATTCCTGGTCACGCTTCTTATCGGCCTGGGACTCCGAGCCTGTCCCGTTGAGCAGTTGAGTGCCCCAGCCAAACGCTATCGCGACGAGGGCGGCGCCGGCGAACACGCCAGCTCGTATAAACTTGGCGCGAGAAATCATAGACCTCATGAGCGCTCGTTGCTCGTTGTATCCGGGTCCGCCGTATCCGGGTCCACCAAAGTTATTCGTCATGTTGCTCTCCCCTCCCCTAGCTCAAACTATTTTCTGGGATGAATTGGACGGGCCTCCACTCATTCGTGAATTGCGTGCGTAGAGTCCCGTGTATTGCGCCGTCTCGAATCAGGCCGCGCGTATCAAAATCGGTGATGGGGTACACCTGGTTTGTGTCTTTGCGGTACACCTGAACTTCGGGAAGAATATCGAACCGCACGTTCCATTCCACAATTTTTAGCGTCTCGTCGATGAGGCGCGGTTGCCCTTCCAGCAGGTTCATGGTCAGAATCTGGAGGTTAGGGGTAATGACCCAGCCTTTACCTTCTTCGTAGAGGTCCTGAATGGCGGGGAAGAACATTTCTTTGCTGATATTGTCGATCCGCAGAACTGCCGGTTCGGAGGCGAGAATCATGTAGTTTTGGCAGGCGTAGTAGTAGCCCAGGTAGGGGCGCAGGTTTGACACCTTGTAAGCATTCGGCGTGTACCTCACGCCCGGGGCGGGTGCCGAGTAGGCGGGGTGGTCCCGGTTTGCGGGTGTGTAGGGCCCAATCACGCCATCGGCTACATACGGGTATGTTCCGGTGTAGTCTTTTTCGTCAAAGAGCATTTGAGCGTTTACTGTCATTCTTTCCCTCCTTGGATTCGATGTTCGCTGGTTGCCGTTTTCACGAGCTGCCGAGGTGGTCCTGGACTGCTCGGGCGGCTGGGTTCAGCACCTGGGCGTCTTCGCCCGCCTGTATTCGCTTGCATGTATTTGATTGCCTGTGGAGGTGCGTGCGCTCCCTGCTTCACTCCCCCGCGGTAATCGTAAGGGTACCGCCCGGTGAGCGCAGGGAACCTGTACATTTCCAGTCTAGTAAAGCCGCCTCTATGCATCCCGGTTAGAGGCACCAAACCCAGGGAATCCACAGCATATAGCCAGGAAACAGCCGCGCCCCCCCGCATAGGGTAAGCCGGGCATGAGCGGGCATGCAGAAACCCCCACCGGAACGGTACCGAATACCGCCCCAGCAGGGGTTTCATGCGCTAAAACTCTGCGCCAAATCTGCTTCCCAAATGGAAGGTTCAGCGGATCCCACATATCTGTTTAGTATCTTATTTTATGAAAACCGGGAGGATATAGAGGCATCAAATCATCTTCATTGTTAATCAAAACCCATCGCCCTTTCAAGTTTTCTACATATGAACTAAACCTACTACTTTCAAATGTCTCATAGTGGTCAAGGCGAATCTTTTCTCCCGTCTCTGGAATAAAGAAATACCCTACCCGGTGAAGAAAAGATTCTACACTACAATCAAAAATATTCCGCTTAGTATATTCAAATCTCTTATCCGGGGAAAAAGCAGCAGAATTAATGGATACCTCATTAAATATCTCATCATCACAGATAAGCCATCCGCGCTTTTCTTGGTAGAACCGGAGGATTTCAGGCTCAAGAACATCTTCCGGCTTCACTATCTTAGCAAGAGGCTCAGTATCTCCCGTGAGGTAAAAATATTTCAGAGAGGCATAATAGTAAGCAACAAAAACATATAATCCGGACCTGGTGTATTTATTCATACCCGGGTGTAACACAGGGTAGGGAACATTCTGTGCTGCATGTTCTTCCGTTGCAGGAACATACCGCCCGCTACGCTCATACGCAGTGTAAATGAGCGATCTACTAGATTTTTCGAGCTCTTCCTGATAGTTGTATTGTTGCTTCGGTTCCATATCTATATATCTTTGGTGCTGAAGCCGTAGATGCGCTTCCCGTCGCTCATCGTACGTTCCCAGCAGACCGGCACGATACCCAGCAGAGACGAGTAACCCAGCGCCCAGCACGCCTACGCCCACTCTGCCTAAAAAGACACGGCGGCTAACGGGACGGTTCTCCCGAGGTTCAAGCTGATAATTGGACCGGGAATATGGGTCGGAATACGGGGTCGGATATGGGTTAGGACCACTGTTGATACTCATGATGTCTTCTCCTCTGACGCATTGTTGGCATCTTCTGGGATAAAACTGATTGTTGGCTTTTCTCTCTTTGTTCTCACCGTTCTCATCGTGCCGTGTATTGATCCGTCACGAAGCAGGCCACGCGTATCAAATTCAGCAATGGGATGCATCTCTCCGGTATCTTTTCGATATACCTTCGCGTCAGGACGAATATCAAATCGCACTTTCCATTCGGTCACCTCTTGCTCCGAATTCGTGATGCGCGGCCGCCCCTCAAGAACATGCAGGCTAAGAATGCGAATATCAGGTGTAACTACCCAACCTTTACCCTCTTCGAAAAGATCTCGAATAGCCGGGAAAAAGTTTTCATCCTCCCTCCACGGGTCTTCTAAACCCCTTATATCAGAGGCTAAAAGCGCATAATTTTGGCAGGAGTAATAATAGATGTAATCGAAAAGTTCCCGCACAAAGCTAGTTGCTGACTGCCGCGAGTAAGCATAATCTGGGAGAGGAGCAGAATATGCGGGATGATCCTGATTAGCCGGAATATACTCGCCAGTTAAACAAGCGGTTGCTAACGAATACTCTCCCGAGAAATCGTCCATGTATATAAATTCCTTAGGCAATTTTTCGCTGTCTATCATTGTTTTCTTCCTTACACTCGTCATTGGATGTTTAGAACCGGATCTTAGGATTTACCGGTATGAGGAACATCTGCAGGGTACATCGGTGTCCTATCTTCGTCCTTCATCAACAGGGTCCACCGGCCGTTCAGATGCTCAGCTTCCATCCTCTCTCCATCGTCGTATGACGACTTTCGCCCCAAAGGACTCCGATATTCGTAAAGAGATAATTTTTCACCGATGCTCGGAATATAGAAATAGCCTGTATAGGATTCTTTAGAGACCCCCAGCCAGCACCATATAATGTGCCGGCCATTCTGCTCCGATATTGATAGACGATCCGAACTACTCGTTGGGAAATAAATCCACGCCTTGCACACGTCCTGTTCCGATATAACCCATCCGCGTTTCTCCCGGTAAAGGCGAAGCATTGTTTCAGGAAGGACAGCCTCCGGCTCAACAACCTTCGACAGAGGCACGGTATCTCCCGTGTAATAGAAGTAGTTGAGGGCCGCACAAAAATACCCCATGAAGGTCATAAAACCCTGCAGACTATATTCGTACATCTCCGGTTGAGGTACAGGGTACGGTACGTTCTGGGCGGGATGCTCCTCGGTCGCGGGTACGAACTCGCCGCGGCTTTCGTAGGCGGTGTACTCAAGAGGAACATCCTTATACAGATAAGACTTATCGATTACCCCCACGAACTCTTGATCTGGTTCCAGAGCAGCCAAAGCCCAATCTTTCTGGGCCTGCTGTTCTCTCTCCTCAGCTTCCTGCTTCTTTTGGCGTTCCTCTTCAAGCTCCTCCGGCGTCTTGACCAACCCCGTGCACCGGCTAACAACCGCAGCCGTCAGAACACCCACGCCGGCATATCCCAAGGTTCGTCGGGAAAAACGCTTCTTCTGCTCCGGGTCCTGCTTAGGGTTTTGTTCAGGGGCTTGCACAGGGTTCTGCTCCGGAGTTTGGTTGACTGAATTGCCGTCGTTGTTCGTGGTCATTAGTGTTCCTCCACGGCTTTCGTGAAATACCGCGATGTATTTTCTGAAGTTGCAGCCCCCGCACCACGTATAGCAGGCGATGCCCCGTAGGCGGCGGGAACCTCTACAATTCCAGTCTATTAGAGGCACCTATAACCCTCCCCAGCACAAGCCGCATACCCAGGGAACCCACAGCATATAGCCAGGAAACAGTATGCAAACACCCGCAAGGATAACTGACCGGGCATACAGAAACCCCCACCGGAACGGTACTGAAATACCGCCCCAGCGGGGGTTCCTTACACTAAAACCGTGTACACCCAGATTAGGCGCCCAGTGCCTCCAGGCCGGGCAGGGTCTTACCCTCAATGTACTCGAGGGAAGCGCCACCACCGGTGGAGATGTGGCCGAACTGCTCATCCTTGAAGCCCAGGTTACGGACTGCAGATGCGGAGTCGCCACCACCAATGATGGAGAATGCGTCAGAGTCGACGATAGCCTGTGCCACCGCGCGGGTACCCTCAGCGAAGGGAGCAATCTCGAACACGCCAACGGGACCGTTCCAGAAGATGGTCTTTGCAGCCTTAATCTTCTCAGCGAAAATCTCGCGGGTCTTGGGGCCAATGTCCAGACCCTCAGCCTCTGCACCCAGCTTGCCACCGGTCAGGTCCTCAATGGGGCGAACCTCGGTGTTAGCGTCAGCGGAGAATGCGTCAGACCAGACAACATCCACTGCGGTGATGATTTCGGTGCCCTTTTCGGGAGCTTCCTTCAGGTAACGCAGAACGTTCTCGACCTGGTCCTTCTCCAGCAGCGACTGGCCAACCTCGTAGCCCTGTGCGTAAGCGAAGGTGTAACCCATGCCGCCACCAATGAGGATGGTGTCAGCCTTACCGATCAGGTTGTCAATCACGGCGAGCTTATCGGAAACCTTAGCGCCACCCATGACCACAACGAAGGGACGCTCGGGGTCGTTCAGGGTCTTAGCCAGAACGTCAACTTCCTTCTTCACCAGGTCACCCAGGTATGCGGGCAGACGCTTAGCAACGTCGTAGACGGAAGCGTGCTTGCGGTGAACCGCGCCGAATGCGTCGTTCACATATGCGCCGTTCTCGCCGGTCAGTGCGACCAGCTCGTCAGCGAACTCGCCGCGCTCTGCGTCATCCTTGGAGGTTTCGCGTGCGTCGTAGCGGACGTTCTCAACGACCAGAACTTCGCCGTCAGCCAGGGCTGCTGCCTTAGCCTTTGCGTCCTCGCCTACCAGGTCGGTTGCAACCTTCACGGGCACGGATGCCAGCTCAGCCAGGCGTGCAGCTGCCGGTGCGATGGAGTACTGGGGGTCAACCTTGCCCTTGGGGCGGCCCAGGTGCGCGGTCACGATAACGCGTGCGCCAGCCTTGGCAAGCTTCTCAATGACGGGCAGGGATGCGCGGACGCGGCCGTCGTCGGTGACAACGCCGTCCTTCAGGGGTACGTTCAGGTCGGAACGGACGAGAACGTGGCGGCCTGCGACGCCTTCTTCGAGCAGTTCGGACAGTGCCTTAGCCATAGGAATTCCTCCTGGATAGGTGGGTTTATATACCGTTTCCATCATACCGAACATTAGGGTGTTTGACAGCCTAAAAAATAGCTTTTATATGGTGTTTTTCCGCAGAATATCGCGGATATTCGCACTCTCTATCAGCTATTTTCTTACGGTATTTTTGACCCAAAAAGGGCGACGGAAAATAGTATGTTTATACGTTTTTTGGGGTTTTATTCAAGGCCCTCATAAAGAGTCTTGGTACAGCAAACCCCGACTCCCCCGCTTGATGCGGTGGTGCCGGGGTTCACTATGCGTTAGTTACGCGGGGTGACGCTTACACTCGGTGAGCGTCGTAAGCCTATTGGGGCTTAGAGAGATGCCACAACCTTGTTGGTGAACATCACGAGGCGTGCAACGTAGCCGTACTCGTTGTCGTACCAAGCGATAACCTTCACCTGGTCGCCGATGACCTTGGTCAGCGGTGCGTCGAAGACGGTGGAGATGGGCTCACCCTCGATGTCCTTGGACACGATGGGATCCTCGTTGTACTTGATGATGCCCTTCAGGGGGCCCTCAGCTGCTGCCTTGACTGCTGCGTTGACTTCCTCAACGGTGACCTCGCGCTCAGCGGTGAAGGTCAGGTCGGTGATGGAGCCGGTGATGGTGGGAACGCGGACTGCGAAGCCGTCCAGCTTACCCTTCAGCTCGGGCAGAACCAGGCCAACAGCTGCTGCTGCACCGGTGGAGGTGGGAACCATGTTCACAGCTGCTGCGCGTGCACGGCGCAGGTCGCGGTGGGGAGCATCCTGCAGACGCTGATCAGCGGTGTATGCGTGGATGGTGGTCATCAGACCCTGCTTGATGCCGAATGCGTCGTTCAGAACCTTAGCCATCGGAGCGAGGCAGTTGGTGGTGCAGGATGCGTTGGAGACGATGTGGTGGTTAGCTGCATCGTACTGGTCGTCGTTCACGCCCATGACGAAGGTGCCGTCAATGTTCTTACCGGGAGCGGAGAGGATAACCTTCTTAGCGCCAGCCTCGATGTGGGCCTTTGCCTTGGTACCGTCGGTGAAGAAACCGGTGGACTCGAGGACTACGTCAACGCCCAGGTCATTCCAGGGGAGGTTCTGGGGGTCACGCTCAGCGAGGATCTTGATTTCCTTGCCGTCAACAACCAGCGCACCTTCCTTGACCTCGACCTCTGCGCCGAAGCGACCCATGATGGAGTCGTACTTGAGCAGGTGTGCCAGGGTCTCAACATCGGTGAGGTCGTTGATTGCGACGATCTCGAAGCCGACGCCCTCGGTCTGAGCTGCGCGGAAGAAGGTGCGGCCGATGCGGCCGAAGCCGTTGATTGCTACGCGTACAGTCACTGGAGTATCTCCTTGTCAGTGCGTTGGTGGCGGTGTACAAATCCGATGCCTTGCAGGCTCTGGTTTAGTCGGATTCGTCCGTGCTCTATGTTGCCCGGTGCGTTCCGCCGTTGTTGGTAATAATCCTACCCTAGTTTGTGTGTGTTTTGGTGTGTTATATCGAGAAATTTTTGTGAGTTGCGCCATAAAAACCGGCAAAAACCCGTTGTTTTCTGTTGGTTTGCGTTGTGTTCATGCTTAGAAAATGTTGCGATACGGTCACGGCAACATAAACACACATGAAACGCACATTTACTAAAAACCGCGCCATATCAAGGCAAAATCTGAGGGTAAAAAATACCCTTTCACCTGCGAATGGGTTTCACTGACGCCCCATGCGCTCGCACGCAGTGCAATTTCTCACGCGAAAACAGACGAGCCCAACGTAAGACACACCACAGCCTCAAAACGGGTTAAATACACCCCCGGCACACAGTTTTCGTGTCGTGTTGCGTGTCGCCCGAGGCGCATCATACGGGAACACCGCGCAGGAACACCGCATGAGCACATCCGCGGACACACAGCACAGTGCACACCTTGTGCACGCCGGGTAGGCGGCTAGTGCACAATCCTAATAAACGACCAGCGCCACAGCACCCAGCCCCGAATGAGCCGACAGCACCGGCGGCAACGCACTCACCAAAAACTCCGGCGCCGAAGAAACGGCGGCATCATGAACGAGGGAGCTCTCCCCCAGCATCTGCTGAACCTGCTCATACAGCTGCACCGCCTGCGCCGCATTACCCACATGATGCACCGCAACCACCTCACCGCGCGGGGAAGCGGCAAACGAAGAACTAGCGGGGTCGGCGGCGGTAGAGCCCACTGAAGCAGAGCTGAGCGCCGCCGCATGCTGATGCTCACGGCAGGTCTGCACGGTCACCTCCACCAGGCGCTCCAGCGCGCGCGCCGCAGTGCGGGGGCGTTCCACATACGCCAGCTTGCCCTCGGTAATCGTTCCAATCGGCTTAATCTGGAACATCTGACCCACCATCGCCAACGCCGGGGAAACACGGCCACCGCGGCGCAACGCATCCAGGGTCGGGATATAGAAGTAGAGCGTGGACTGCTCGCAGACGGACTGAATGTAGTCCACCAGCTGCGCGGGACTCGGACATTCAACACTCGCGCCTGCGGATGCAGAGTTCAGCACCTCCAAGGCGCGCACCACCGCATGACCGTAGGCACCGGCGACCGTGCGGCTATCCACCACGGTCACGCCCGTAGAACCCAGGCGGCTCAGGCGGGCACCGGTGCGTGCCGCCTCCACCGTACCCGAGAGCTCACCGGACAGATGCACCGACACCACATGCGTAAAACCTCGCGACGCCAGCTCGTCATACACATCAGCAAACACGCCCGGCGCGGGCCCGGAAGTGCTCACCGTCTGACCCATCACGTGCGCAAGCATAATCGCCTCATCCACCTCGGCGGCGGTCAAATCCTGCAACTGACGATCCGGCTCACCGGGCGTGCGAATAGTCACCGGCATCGGAACCAGCACAAAATTACCGCGAGCGCTCAGGCGCTGCACGAGCTCCGGGTCGAGGGCGGCGGCGCTATCGGTCACCACGGCAATGCGGCTATCCTGCTCGTATGCAGGATGCGCCTGCTCAGCATGTTCCTGCTGAGTATCCTTCTGGCTCATTGGTCCCTCTCCCCCTGCTGGTTATATTCACAGCACAACTATTGTGTCTGGCGTCTCATTGTGGGCTTCTACCACCATAGCCCCGGCAGAGCAGAACGTCCAGGTTCAACGCGCTAAAGACCGCGTTAACGGCGCAAGCCCCGCCGCGCCTCCGGGTTCGTTCCATAAAACGAACCGAAGCCACAGCGGGGCTTGTACTTTATCTAAGAAACTTTTTTATCTAAGAAGCTTAGATCACGATGTTCACGAGCTTAGGCGCACGCACAATCACCTTGCGGATCTCGGCGTCACCAATCGAACGCTGAACAGCGGCATCCGCCAGAGCCAGCTCCTGAAGCTCCTGCTCGGAAATATCCTTCGCAACCTCCAGGCGAGCCTTGACCTTGCCCTTAATCTGCACGATAGCGGTGACGGTGTCATCCACCAGCAGAGCCGGGTCAACCTCGGGGAAGCCCGCGGTCAGAACCGGGGTGTCGTGGCCGAGAGCGTGCCACATGTCCTCAGCGGTGTAGGGTGCGTACAGAGACAGCAGAATAGCGATGGTCTCAGCAGCCTTACGGACAGCCGGGTCAGCCGCACCAGCACCGGAGTCAATAGCCTTACGGGTAGCGTTCACAAGCTCCATGGTCTTAGCAACAACCACGTTGAACTTGCCGTTATCCAGCAGGCCCTGAACCTCGTGCACGGTGCGAGCAATCAGCTTCTGCAGCTCCAGGTCACCGGTGGTTGCGTCAACGCCGGGTTCGCTGGTGACGTCCTGGGCCACACGCCATGCGCGAGCCAGGAACTTCTGCGAACCGGACGGGGAAACATCCGCCCAGTCCACGTCATCCTCGGGCGGGGACGCGAAAATCATGGTGGTGCGGATAGCGTCCACACCGAACTTGTCGAGCTGCTCACCCAGGTTCACGCCGTTACCCAGCGACTTGGACATCGCCTTACCGCCGTTGAGCACCTGACCCTGGTTCATGAGCGCCTTGAACGGCTCATCGTGCTTAATCAGGCCCAGGTCGCGAACAACCTTGGTGAAGAAGCGTGCGTACAGCAGGTGCAGAATAGCGTGCTCCACACCGCCAACGTACATGTCGACGGCACCCCACTCGCTCATAGCCTGCGGGTCGAAGGGGCCCTCATCGAAGTTCGGGGAAACGTAACGCAGGAAGTACCAGGAGGAATCCACGAAGGTGTCCATGGTGTCCGAGTCACGGCGAGCCTGCTTGCCACACTCGGGGCAAGGCACAACAGCCCAGTCATCGGCAGCTGCAAGAGGTGACTGGCCCTTAGGAGCCAGCTGCTCACCGCGCAGGTTATCGGGCAGCAGCACCGGCAGCTGATCCTCAGGAACCAGAACCTCGCCACAATCCTCACAGTGAATCACGGGGATGGGGGTACCCCAGAAACGCTGGCGGGACAGCAGCCAGTCACGCAGACGGTAAATGACCTTACCCTCACCGGTGCCGGCAGCCTCAACCAGCTCAATAGCCTTAGCGAGCGCCTCAGCCTTCGGCAGGCCGGTCAGCTCACCGGAGTTGATGAGCACGCCGTCACCAGCTGCGGCAACACCGCTGGTAGCCGGGTCCTCAGCACCCTCAACATCCAGAACCTTCACGATGGGCAGGTCGAACTTCAGGGCGAACTCAAGGTCACGCTGGTCGTGCGCGGGCACAGCCATAATCGCGCCGGTACCGTAGTCAGCGAGCACGTAGTCAGAAGCCCAGACGGGCAGCTTCGCGCCGGTCAGCGGGTTAATCGCGTAGCGGCCGGTGAACACGCCGGTCTTCTCGCGGTCGGAGGACTGGCGGTCAATATCGCTCAGTGCCTTAATGTCTTCGCGGTACTGCTCCAGGGCAACCTTGTGCTCGGGTGCCACAATCTGCTCGGCGAACGCCGCATCCGCAGCAACCACGATGAAGGTTGCGCCGTACAGGGTGTCCGGGCGGGTGGTGAACACGGTGAAGGACTCAGCAGCCTGGTCCTCGGTCGCCTCAATCTCGAAGCGCACCTCAGCACCCTCAGAACGACCAATCCAGTTGCGCTGCATGAGCAGAACACGGTCGGGCCACTTGCCCTCCAGCTGCTCCATGTCGTCCAGCAGCTGCTGCGCGTAATCAGTGATCTTGAAGTACCACTGGTTCAGCGACTTCTTAGTCACGGTAGTACCGCAACGCTCACACGCACCGTTGACAACCTGCTCGTTCGCGAGCACGGTCTGGTCCTTGGGGCACCAGTTGACCATGGAGTCCTTACGGTACGCCAGGCCCTTCTTGTAGAACTGCTCGAACAGCCACTGAGTCCACTTGTAGTACTCGGGGTCCGAGGTGTGCAGGCGGCGGCTCCAGTCAGCGGCGATAGCGTAACGCTTGAAGGACTCAGCCTGAGTCTCAATGTTCTTGTACGTCCACTCCTTGGGGTGAGTGTCGTTCTTAATGGCTGCGTTCTCAGCGGGCAGGCCGAAGGAGTCCCAGCCAATCGGGTGCAGAACATCGTAGCCGCACTGCTTGAAGTAGCGGGCGTTCATGTCACCAATAGCGAATGCCTCCGCGTGACCCATGTGAAGGTCACCGGAGGGGTACGGGAACATATCCAGCACATACTTGCGGCCCTTGGGGGCGTCACCGGTGGGCTGGAAAACCTTCGTTTCGTCCCAGTAGGGGCGCCACTTGGCTTCCATAGCGCGGAAGTCGTACGCATTTTCGTTGCGTTCGGTCTCTACCTGAGCAGACACAGCGATTCCTTAAATAAAGACAGGTTGATAAAAACTTAACCCTCCAAGTGTAACGCGAAACCCGCACCGCGCCAGAGTTGAAGCCGCCTCGACTACCAAATGGACGGCACCACCCACCCGACCACCTGCGCAATCACACGCCCAACCACCGATGCGGCAGGCGGGTTTCAGAGCCCTTTCAGGCTTCTCCCCTAGAATTAAGAACGGGACTTTGCCGTCCCAGTACCCAACCCGCGAAAGGTACCCATGACCTCCACCGTTACCCCGGACTCCCCCAACACCTCAGTTCTTGAGGGTGTGCCCGGCCCGCTCATTCCCGGCACCCGCCACGACGCCCTCATCGGTGAGGGCGCGCAGGCGGTCATGACCCGCTACTGGCAGTACGGCAAAGGCATGAACGCTGGGCTCTTCCCCGAAGGCTCCTACCCCGTGCTGCTCGTGCACGGCTTCCGCGGCGACCACCACGGCCTGGAAATCATTGCGAACTACCTGTTAAAGCTCATCCCGAACGTCAGCATCATCAGCCCCGACCTGCCCGGCTTTGGCCGCTCCGCAGACCTGCCCGAAAATACTCAGGGCGAAGACAACATCAACGCGTACGTGGCGTGGCTGAACAACTTTGTGGAGCACACCAACCCCGCCCGCGAGGATGCACAGCCCCTGCCGCTGCACCTGGTCGGTCACTCCTTCGGCTCCATCGTCACCAGCGCCTTCGCCGCCGCACACCCGAACTCGCTCGCGCTCCTCTCGCTCATCAACCCGATTAGCGAGCCCGCCCTCGAAGGCAGCCAGCGCGTCGCCTCCCGCCTCGCCTCCCTCTACTACCGCGCCGGCGCGGCACTCCCCGAAAAAATCGGCTACCCGCTCCTGCGCTCGCAGCTGATTACCCGCGCCTCCAGCGAAGTCATGATGCGCACCAAAGACAAGGCAATGCGCCGCTTCATCAACGGCCAGCACGCCGCCTACTTCGGCTCCTTCGGCTCCCGCCGCGGAGTGCTCAGCGCCTACGAAGCGTCCATTACGCACACCGCCGCCGAATACGCCGCCGCCATCCGGGTGCCCGTGCAGATGCTCGTCGCCGAAGACGACGACCTGGGCACCCCCGAAACAGCTCGCGCCATGTACGCGACGCTGACCTCCCGCGACCTACCCGCTACTTCGACCGGCGCCCGTGAGCGCCTGGACATGATCCCCGAAGTCGGGCACCTCATCCACTACGAAACCCCTCGCCGCGCCGCGGAACTCATCGCCGATTTCGCCGCCGGCCACTCAGGGAACGAGAAGTAAGGAACCAACATGAAACTCATGGTTGACGCCCGATACACCCGTATCGGCTTCCACGACGGCATCAGCCGCTACACCGCGTCCCTGCTGGGCGCGCTCAAAACCCTCATCGACACCGGTGACGAAGCCGCCGCCGACCTCGACCTCACCATGATTATCAGCGACGAGCGTCAGCTGGAGATGCTGCCCGACCTGCCGCACGTGAAGATCTGCTCGCCCACCGGCCCGCTCGAACCGACCGCAGCCCTGCAGCTGAACAAGTATGCGCCGGACGTGGTGTTCTCCCCCATGCAGACCATCGGATCCACCGGACGCAAATTCAAGCTAATTCTCACCCTGCACGACCTGATCTACTACTCGCACCCAACCCCGCCCGGGTTCCTGCCCGCACCGGTGCGCGTGGGCTGGCGACTCTTCCACAAGACCTACACTCCGCAGCGCTTCCTGCTCAATCACGGCGACGCGGTCGTGACTGTTTCTGAGTCGACCGCCTCACTGATTCGTGAGCACGAGCTGACCACCAAGCCGCTGTTCGTGGTGCCCAACGCCCCGCAGCCCGGCAGCGTCGTCTCCCGCCAGACCGCGCTGGAACGCGCCACCACCCGCGAGGAGCAGCCCGTCAAGCACCTGGTGTACATGGGTTCGTTCATGCCGTACAAGAACGTAGAAACCCTGCTGCTGGCGATGCGTTCCCTGCCGGATTACCGCCTGCACCTGCTGTCGAAGATGCCGCCGCAGCGCCTGGTACAGCTCACCGACGAACGCCTCATCGGTGAGAACGTGGAGGTGCACAACGGCGTGAGCGACGAGGAGTATCAGCAGCTGCTCCGCCAGGCGCACGCCCTGGTGACTGCCTCCCGCGAGGAGGGTTACGGCCTGCCCGTGGTCGAGGCTCAGGCTGCCGGTTGCCCCGCGGTGATTAGTGACATCCCGATTTTCCGTGAGATTGCGCCGCACGCCGTGTTCGCGCCGGTTGACGGTGCCCCGGAGGCGCACGCCGCCGACTGGGTGAAGGCTATCCGCTCGCTGGAGGACACCGCCGTTCGCGAGCGCGTGATTATTGACGGCCTGTCGGATGTGCGCCGCTACTCCTGGCGCGACTCGGCGCTCAAACTGCTAGAGGTCGTGCGCGGGCTCTAAAGCCTGCGTTGGGCAAAGAAATGCCGCCACGCTCCCCCGAAATTCGGGAGGGTGCGGCGGCATTCTCGTATTCAATTTGTGGTTGCCGGTAGGCGTATGCGGCTTGCGGTAAGGGCGTGCAAGGATGGCTTGCGACAAAGGTCTACAAGCGGCGGTCCGCTACACACTTCCTCCGCGCCGACGCAGGGAACCCGCCCTCGCAGAGCTCGGGCACCCTGAGGGCGCATCCGGAAGGTGCAGCCTCACCGCATCACACCGAAGCAGAAATCCTTAGACCGTAGCAAAGCTACCGGTACGAGCCGCTTCCTTCGCAGCCAGCTCATCCGCATGACCGTACGCGTAGAAAATCTTCGCGTCATCCAGCTCAGCAAAACGAGCCAGGTAGCGGCACACCGCGCCACGCTGAGCCTTCGTCATCGAGGACAGCAGCACAGGGTCCGGGTGAGTAATACCGTTGTCGCGGCTCGGTGCCGAATCGCCAAGTTCCGGCTCGTAATCATAGGCAATATTGGTGAAGCTCATCGGCGAGAACCTTTCCTTAGGGCGTTTCTTAGGGCAGCGCCGCAACAATGCAGACGCTACCGGAGGTAACACCGCGAAAAGAACCTACGGAGATCATCGGAAGTCTCTTCGCAGTAGTGGTTGTGATATCTCTAAACTACCCAAGAGCTAATCAATGTTCAAGAACCATCAGGGAACGCCCCCATAGTGGACACGTCCCCGGTTGTCAGGAAGAAATCAGGGGCATCATAGCGGCATGGGACCGCCGAGTTCCCAACCGAACTAAAGCCCACCCGAAAGCCAATGTGAAAGCCAATGTGAAAAGCAGAAATGCTGCCGCACTCACACAGAGTGCAGCAGCATTTCCAAAGCTAATTATGCAGGCTACGCCATAGTTGCGTAGAGACCGCGTTCAGCATCCTTACGAGCCAGTTCGTAAGCGTGACCATACGCGTAGAAAATCTTTGCGTCATCCAGCTCAGCGAAGCGCGCCAAGTAGCGGTAAACAGCTCCTCGTTCTGCGCTGGTCATGTCGGAAAGCAACACGGGGTCCGGGTGCATAACGCCGTAATTGTGTACAGAAGCAGACCCGCCGCATGCAGGTTCATATGCGGGGGTGATCATAGTCTGAGTCACCAGTATTCATCTTTCGTTGGTGCGCACGGTTGTGAGGCGTACGCGAAGTTGAGTGATAGATACTGCCAATACCACCTCGACAAGCGCCGAAATAGTATCCGCAGTGCTGAATATATTACCGTGGATACGGAGACTACGCCAATTAGAATCAGCCAAACCCCCAGCAAATCTTAGGTGCACACGAATGCATAAAAATTCTGGGGTGCCCTTCCAACGGCACCACCTAAGCGCCCTAAACTACAGCGCTCTGCCCTGCTTTACTCTCCTGCGGGGTTATGTTCCTCTACATCCTCAGCGTCTTCATCCTCACCGTCAAGACCTAGAAGAGCCGTCACCATCGGCAAAGGATTGAACTCGCTCAGCTGACCCGTGCGGTCCACCTTGCGCATCATGAACGCACGCTGCAAACGCCGCTGAGTCCAGGGCGAAAGCACCATCATCAGCAGCGCCTCCACCACAAAAATGCCGGCCAGAATCCACAGCAGCAGATCCGAAGAACCCGCCTGCTCACGCAGCTGCTGAGCATCCGCCACCAGACGGTCAAATCCCTCCGAATGCAGGCGCGAGGTATCAAGCCCCGTCAACGCGGACAGGCTCACCGGCGACGCCACATTCAGTAGCACCGACAACATCAGCAGAAGCACCGCATACAGCCCGTAATGCATGGTGCGCATCCACTTCTTCACGCGCGCAAAACCGCGGTTCAGTTCCGCACCAATATCGGTGAAAGCCGCCGCTTTCTGCGCCTGCTCACCCGCCGGCATCATGTGCGGCACCAGACGGTGCGCAAGCATCAACGGCACCGGCGAGCACGCATCAAAATACTGCATGTGACTATTCACCGACGGGCCCGGCAGGGTCACAAAGCTGACGTCTACATCGGCGGGCTGAGTAATATTCGACCTGCCAATACTGTCACCACGAGCGGAAATCTCGCACCGGTCAGCCACATCAAGATCCTGCAGCATCGGCGCGTAGGCGCGCACATACAGGTGGCAGGCGCTACGCACCGACATCATGAGCACCAGAATCAGCGCGCCCCAAAACGCCACGGAGGCGGCGGTCAGCTCAGGGACCGCGCCCTCAACACGCAACTGAGCCAGCAGCAGCATGAACACCGCGTACAGCATGAAAACGCCGTGCACGAAAAGCAACGGAATCAGCCACTTCACGTAGGCGCGCGTGCCGTACGGGTTGACCAGGCGCACATCTTCCGGGGTGTTTACCGAGGTAGTTGCGGAGGCGCTTTCCCGTGCACTCTTGCGGCCAATACGCGCCCTACCCTTCAGGGCACCCAGCACGCTCGCAACCAGCGGCACCACGCTCAACGCCAGGAGCATCAGCATCGTATAGTGCAGCAGCGAACGGTACGGACCAAACAGCAGGGACGCCTCCACCAGCCAGGAGAACGCCGCGACCGCGCTCACCCACAGAAGCATGGCGCGGTTACGGTAGCCGCCCGCAGCATCCAGGTGCCCCGGAGTGTCGTTACGGTCACTAGCGATAATGCTAATCGGGACCACGCCACTACCCAGACCGTAGAAGAAACGAATCGGCTTCTTACCCGCCGCCGCACGACGACGCAGAAGCTCATAGCTCAAATATCCGCCCTGCGAATGGGCAATAATGCCCACCGCATCGCTACGGGAACTCAAATCGTCCAGCTGACGATCCAGACGCGCATAAATACGCTCCAAATCGCGCGACTCCGGGCTGGTCGCCGTCTGAATCAACTGCGTCGGAATAGCCTTCACCAGCGCCCACAGCTCACGGGCACGACGAGCCAAAACCCAGCCCACAATACCCAGGCCGAGTGCCGCCGCCAGACCCGTAAATGCACCCTGCGGAGTACCCAGAGACGCCACAAAAGCATCACGGAACGTCATGAGCGCCATAGCCGCCAACACCAGCCACAGCGCCACGTTCACGAATCGAGCGGTAGAACGCAGCAGGTGCCCGGCACGCTCACGCCAGGTCGCGCCGGGGCGCTCATAGTAGAAGCAGAACATCAAAAACAGCGGCAAAACCGACGCCAACCAGGGCAAATGCTCCTTCAACGGGCGGTAATGTCTGGGCCGCCAGAAGCCCTCCTGAAAAAGGAGGCTGCGGCGAGTGACCGTGCGAACCGGGCGCGGCTTCGGCTGAGGCAGGCTCGGAAGCTCAAGATTAGGCAGCTCGATGTTCGGGAAATCGATGTTCGGGAGCTCTACCTTGGGAAGCTCAATTTTCGGCAGCTCAATCTTAGGGAGTTCCACCTTGGGCAGCTCGACCTTGGGCAACTCAACCTTCGGAAGTTCAATTTTCGGCAGACTGATTCTTGTAGATTCTTTGGGCTCGGAGGATTCGGCGGGTTCTTCCTGCGCGGAGTTCTCTTCAACCTGCGGGCTTTCCTCAACCGGGTCAGCGGGGTCGGCAGGGTACTCCGTGCGCTCAATCGTCAACGAATACGTCAACTCGCTGTGGTGGCTCAGCGGGTTCACCTCAGCGGCAGACGGGAAGGTATCACCGTCAGGAATCACCTCAACACGAACCCGTCCAGAAGCCTCCGCGGCGGGGTTCTCTTCGGAGGCGGCGACAGAATCCGTGTTCAGCGCCAGCAGAGTCTGCACACTATGCGCCACCGGCTTGCCAAAATACGCGAGCGTCTCGCCGTGATTCTGGTAGCCGATACCGTGAACCAGCAGCACCGCCGCATCATGGTGCTGGCCCTTGCGGTGCAGGGCACTCTTCGGATGCACAGAAGCATACTCAGCCAGCCGCCGCTGCTCACCATCAGACAGCGCACTACCCTTCAGCAGATGAGGCACCTTCGACATACCTCTCACCTCCTCACCTCTGCGCACAACGCGCCCGCAAACCCGCGTGCCAACGCCCAACCCGGGGCAAAAACCGCCCCTCACTAGAACACTACAGCACGACTAGAAAATCACAGCACGTCCAGGCCGTCACAACGAATCTGAACCGGCCGCTCCCCCACGTTCTTCTTCAACGCCGCAATCGTTGCACGCGTAGCACGCAACTCACGGGTCACCTGCTGGGCAATGCCGTACGAAAAGAACATCAGGGTACGCCAATCGCCCTGAACCGGCGCCTCCTCAGAATCCTCCTCAAGAGACTCCGACCAGGCAAAATACCCCTGATCCAGAGGAACCGGACCCACAATACGCAGCTGCTCACGCACCCGCTCCGGCAACGCAGAAGAGCCCAAGAACTCCTCCATGAAGGCGCGAACATCCGCCTCCGCACCGGTCACCGCAGCCGTACGAACCGCCGGAGGCAGGCCCGTCTGAGCGCGCTCCTCCAGCTCCTCGCGTGCAAACCACGCAGGATCCCAACGCACCAGCGCCTGCTCAACCGGCGACGGCGAAGCAGTCGTCACCACCGTACCCTCAAGAGCCGCCGGACGAACCAACGCCGCAGCATTCAGCCAACGACGCAACGCCGCCTCCGGAGCACGCAAGGAATCAAAACGAAGCATCTTATCGGCATCCAGAAGAAGCGCCGCCGCATAGCCCCCAAAAGCCACCGGCTCAGCGCCCGGAGTCGCCACCACCAGCGCAGGCTCAGGACCAACCGACGCGCGCACATGGTCACCCGCCGAAGAAATCACCGGAACATTCGGGAACGCACGACCCAGCTCCTCAGCAGTACGAGTCGCACCCGCCGCCGAATAACGCCAATGCGTAAAACCACACTCAGAACAACGCCACTGCTGCGCCAAATGACCGCACCACGAACACGACGGAACCGACGAACCCGAAGCCACCGACAAAGGCCCACTACACTCGCCACAACGCGCCGGCATGCGGCAACGCTCGCACGAAAACGACGGAATATAACCGCTACGCGCCACCTGCACCAACACAGGACCACGCGCCAACGCCCGACGAGCATGCTCAAACGCCAGGTGCGGAATACGCGCCATCGCCGCCAACGGGTCACGCGCCAACTCAAACTCCGAACCCGTCGAAAAAATACGCGGCGAATAATCACGCACCAACGCACGCGGCGCACGCACATGAGACGCCCAGCGGGTACGCACCAGACGCGCCGCCTCACTACTCATGCTGAACCCGGCAAACAGCGCCGCAGTATTCTCAGCAGAAGCACGCAGAAGCAACACATCACGGGCATGACAATACGGGGCGCGCTGCTCCACCAGCGAAGAATCGCCGTCATCCCAGCACACCACCAGACCCAGGTTCGCCACCGGCGCATACGCCGCGGCACGGGTGCCAATCACCACCGGAACCTGCCCCAAACGCGCCTTCACAAACCCGTGATAGCGAGTATGCGGAGTCGAATCAGAACTCAAACGCACAAACGAATCAGCCGGCAGACGCTCGGCGAGCGCCGCCTCCAGAAGATCCAGGTTCTTAGCGGTCGGAACCACCGCAATAGCGCCGCGACCACTGGCAGCAGCAGCCGCGAGTGCGGTCGCCAAAACATCCGCCCACGTGTGCTCCAGGTGGCCGGGAAGAACCGTCATCACGGCGCGGGTCGCGGCACCGGCGGCAACATCTTCAATGAACTCCGCGCCGTTCTCGTAATCGGAGAAGACGGAGGCGGCATCCGGCGCGTCCGGGTTCAGCGCCGGCGGGTCCAGCACGAAGGGTGCGGGCGCGCCGGGGGTGGCAAGCCACGCGTACGGGTCGGTAGCGCTGGAGGTAGCGGCGCTGGAGGCGGTGGAGGCGGCAGAAGGCTCAGATTCCGCGTGCTCCGGATCCGCGTGCTCGGGAGTATCGGAAGTGCTTACCGGAGCAGAATCACCCAAATACGCCGACTCATAACCCGGCAGAAGGGGCGCGTACTTCTTATCCAGCGCGGCAATGCGCGGCGGCACCGCCAGGCGCAGCACGTTCGCCACCGTGGAGGCGTAACGGTCAGCAAGCGCCTCGGCAAGCGCAAAAATTTCGGGCGCAACAGAGGGCACACGCGACAGCACCGACTTGAGCGGCAGCAGCGAAGTGCGCGTCCAATCAGTCGTGGCGGCGCGCTCCTCAATGTAACCGGTCAGCTCGTGGCCGTTGAACAGCACGCGCACGCGGGCGCCGGGCACCGCATCCTCACTCAGCTCGGCGGGCACGCGGTAATCAAACGTGCGGTCCACCTGCGGCAGGGTGCTATCCACACGCACACGCGCCACAGGGTTCGGCACGCCGCTCGCCTCCAGCTCAGCGGCAACGTTCACCGGCTCCGGGGTAGCCGGAATCAGGGCATCACGAAGAGCAGGAAATCCCTGCAACAGGTCAAGCTGTTGCAGGGATTCCTGCTGAGCACCCAACGGTGCCGAAGAGTTCGATTCAGAACTGCTCTGAGTCACCCGAATCTGCGTGCTCCTCTACCCTGATAGATATTAGGAGGAGGACACTGCCGAACGCAGTGCATCCACGCGGTTCAGGCGCTCCCAGGTGAATTCCGGCTCGGTACGACCGAAGTGGCCGTGAGCTGCGGTCTTCTTGTAAATCGGGCGGCGCAGATCCAGTTCGTTAATGATTGCCAGCGGGCGCAGGTCGAAGACCTCACGCACAGCGCGCTCAATCTTGATCGGGTCGACCTTCTCGGTGCCGAAGGTTTCAACGTACAGACCGACCGGCGCTGCCTGGCCGATAGCGTACGCAACCTGAACCTCGGCGCGGTCGGCAAGACCGGCACCCACAATGTTCTTCGCAACCCAACGCATTGCGTACGCTGCGGAACGGTCCACCTTCGACGGGTCCTTACCGGAGAACGCGCCACCACCGTGACGAGCCGAACCGCCGTAGGTGTCCACAATAATCTTGCGGCCGGTCAGGCCCGCGTCACCCACGGGGCCACCCTGAACGAAGCGGCCAGCGGGGTTCACAATGAACTTAGCGTTGGAGGAATCCAGCTCGACGCTGCCCAGAACCGGTGCGATAACGTGCTTCTCAATGTCTGCACGCAGGTCAGCCAGATCGTAGCTTGCGGTGTGCTGGCTCGAAACAACCACGGTATCCACGGAGACAGGCACGTTGTTCGAATCGTAGCCGAGGGTCACCTGGGTCTTGCCGTCGGGGCGCAGCTCGGTCAGCAGGCCGTCCTTACGGACCTTGGTCAGACGCTCAGAGAGGCGGTGCGCCAGCCAAATCGGGGCGGGCATCAGCACGTTCGTCTCGTTGGATGCGTAACCGAACATGATGCCCTGGTCGCCCGCACCCTGGCGGTCGTACTCGTCAGCTGCGATGCCCTGACGAACCTCGAGGGACTCGTACACGCCGGCGTTAATGTCCGGGGACTGCTCACCAATGGACACGGACACGCCGCAGAACTCGCCGTCGAAGCCGCGGGTGGAGGAATCGTAGCCGATACCCAGAATGGTCTCGCGCACGATGGAGGGGATTTCGACGTAGCTGGAGGTGGTCACCTCACCAGCAACATGCACCTGACCGGTGGTTACCATGGTCTCCACAGCAACGTTCGCTGCGGGATCCTGGGCGATGATGCCGTCAAGGATGGCGTCAGAAATCTGGTCACAAATCTTATCGGGGTGGCCTTCAGTCACCGACTCGCTGGTGAATAGGCGCAGATGATTATTACTCACGGTTTCCACTCTACTGGTTGAGGGCGCGCGAAGATAGCGCGCTCGTAATGATGACGGTTTCCTTCAATTATGACACGTTTGTTAAGCGCCATTACGAGGCGGGGTGCTGCGTTCACACCCCGGGCGGGCCTTCACCCAGCGCCAGCCAGAGGATTAGGTCAGCGCCAGCAGGCACTTAGGCCAGCGCCAGCCAGAGGATTAGGCCAGCGCCGCCAGAATCTTCTGAGCCAACGCCGGACCAATACCCGGCACCGCCGTCAGCTCCTCAGCGCTCGCCTGCTTAATCTGAGCCACCGACCCGAAATGCTTAATCAGCGCGGCTCGCTTCACCTCGCCCAGACCGGGCACCTCATCCAGGGCGGAGGCGACCATCGCCTTACCACGCTTGGAACGGTGGAAGGTGATAGCGAAACGGTGCGCCTCATCGCGGATGCGCTGCACCAGGTACAGCGCCTGCGAGGTGCGCGGCAACACGACCGGGTAGTCGTCGTCCGGTAGCCACAGCTCCTCCAGGCGCTTAGCAATGCCGGCAACGTACACGTCCGTAATGCCCAGGTCGCTCAGCGCGGCGGATGCGGCAGCCACCTGAGGCGGGCCGCCGTCCACGAGCACCAGGTTCGGCGGGTAGGCGAACTTCGCAGGCTCAGGCGTGAAGGCGTCAATCTCACCGGAGTGCACGGGCGTAGCTTCGCGTTCTGCCTGCTGCGCTAGGTGCCTCTTGAAGCGGCGGGTGATGACGTCGTACATGCTGGCGGTATCGTCACGCGCTGCGTCGCCGGTAATGCTGTAGGTGCGGTAGGCGTTCTTCGCGGGCATGCCGTCCTCAAAGACGACCATGGATGCAACCACGTTCGTGCCCTGCACATGCGAAATGTCGTAGCACTCGATGCGAAGCAGCGGGTCCGGTAGTTCCAGCGCCTCCTGCAGCTCCACGAGAGAGGCGCTACGGGTGGTCAAATCGCCGGCACGGCGGCTCTTGTGCAGGGTCAGCGACTGGCGCGCATTCTCGGCAACCGTCTTCATGAGCTCTGCCTTGTCGCCGCGCTGCGGGACGCTAATTTCCACGGGGCCGCCGCGCACCTCCGCCAGCCAGGATGCCAGCTGCTCCTTATTCTCGGGCTCCACCGGCACCAGCACGGAACGCGGAATATCGTAGCTGTTCAGGCTCTTCTCGGCATCCTTCTGGGAGGCGAGACTCGCCGCAATATCGCTGTACACCTGCGCAATCAGCTGCTCGATGAGCTGCGCGTCGGTGCTGTCGTTGACCTTCTCCACAATCCAGCCGCGCTGGCCGCGGATCCTGCCGCCGCGCACGAAGAACACCTGAACGGACGCCTCCAGGTCGTCCTCAGCGTAGGCGAACAGGTCGGCATCCACGGTCGCGCCGAGCACCACGGCGTTACGTTCAAACGCCTTAGTCAGCGCGGCAATATCGTCACGAAGAATCGCGGCGCGCTCAAAGTCCATATCAGCGGCGGCGGCTTTCATTTCCGCGGTCAACTGGGCGATATGCTTCTCAGCGCCACCACCCATAAATCGGGTCAGCCCGCGCGCCAACTCGCGGTGCTCCTCGGCACTAATCTTGCCCACGCACGGCGCTGCGCACTTATCGATATAGCCGAGCAGGCAGGGTCGGCCGCTATTCTTCGCGCGGTTAAACACACCGTTCGTGCAGGTACGCACCGGGAAGACGCGCAGCAGCGCATCCAGGGTTTCACGAATCGCCCACGCCTGCGAGTACGGACCAAAATAGCGTACGCCCTTACGGCGCTCGCCGCGGGTCACCATGGCGCGCGGGTACACGTCATTGACGGTAATCGCCAGGTACGGGTACGACTTATCGTCGCGGAACGCAATATTGAAGCGCGGCGAAAACTCCTTAATCCAGGTGTATTCGAGCTGTAGCGACTCCATCTCGCTCGCCACCACGGTCCACTCCACGCTCGCCGCCGTATGCACCATCGCGTAGGTCTTCGGGCTCAGCGTCTGCGGGGATGCAAAATAGCTGTTGAGGCGGTTGCGCAGGTTCTTCGCCTTGCCCACGTAGATGACGCGGCCGTCAGCATCGCGGAAACGGTAAACGCCCGGGTCGGTGGGGATTTCACCGGGGGCGGGGCGGTAGCTGGAAGGCTCTGCCATGGGTACTTTCTCCTCGCTCTACTGGGCTTGACGGTGCTTCTCTACGGGGGTCGGTGCGGGCTTTCTGCTGGGCTACCGGGGTCATCCCAGGCTCGCGCATACGACAAACCGCGCATCCTACACCCATCTCCCCCAAAGCGCGGGGGTCGGTGCGTGAATGCGCGGTTTAAGTCTACGCGGTATAGGCGGAGCGTGCCCTAGCCTGCGTCACGTGCGGCTGAGGGCGAAACGTTGTACTCGTGCTTTCGCGCCTGACCGGACAGCTGAGCAATCTCATTCATGATCGTGTCGGTGGTGACGCGGCGCTGCTTGCCGGTCATCTTCTCGCCGATCTTCTCAAAGTAGAGCGGCTTACCCACGCGAATCGTGAAGCGGCGCGGGTAAATCATGTTCGAGCCGGGCTTCTGCAGGCGGTCGGTACCAATCAGACCAACCGGAACCACGGGTGCGCCGGTCATGTGCGCCAGCCACGCCACACCAATCTTGCCGCGGTACAGGTAGCCGTCGCGGGAGCGGGTGCCCTCGGGGTAAATGCCGAAGACCTTACCCTCCTGCAGCTTCTCCAGGGCAATGTCGAGCGCCTTGAGCGATTCGGAACGGTCGGAGCGGTTCACGGGAATGATGTCCACGGCTTCGAAGAATGCCTTCATCATCTTGCCGCGCGGGCCGGGGGTGTTCACGTACTCAGCCTTCGCGAGGAACGCCACGCGGCGCGGCATCATGGCAGAAATAATGATGGAGTCCAGGAAAGACAGGTGGTTGGAGGCGACAATCACCGGGCCGTTGGCGGGGAAGTTTTCGAGTCCGGTCACGCGGGCGCGGAAGACGGTGCGCAGGATTCCGGTGATTGCTTTCTGGGTGGATTTGTAGAGAAGCACGTGAACTCTCCTGAGGTGCCGATAGATTGCGGGCTGTGGCGGCGGTCCGCCGTGGATGCGGGGTGAGTGACCCCTTCTGAATATACGCCGCCAAAGAGCACAAAATCTGTACTGCGGTAACCTGTGCCGCAAAAAATTTGTACTGTGTTTAGTAGCGTCGGGTTTTATTATTCCACACCCGAGTGTAGGCACGTGAGGGGTGCCGCGCTCCCCTTCCACATGCTGGGATGCGCCTCCCGCCCAAGTTCCTGCGAGAGCCCCGGCAGGAGCTCGAGTAGGAGCCTAAGTAAAAGCCCCGATTGAGGGAGTCTGCGCAGCTTCCGCCCCGGCGCCTCCTCCCCCGTTACAGGCGGGGAAGTGGCGCGGAAGCTAAGGGTTCAACCTCAACGTAATATTTCAGGTTTTCCGCCTGATGATTACTGATTTCCCCACCAAATAGCCGTGTCACATTATGACGCTACGTCAGCAAAGTTTCGTAAATGCGCATTTAATATGCAAAAATGAGAGCAGGGTGGGCTGTCGCACCTCCCTCAAGGACGATTCACCCTGAACATAGTGAGCCGCCCCTCCAGCGGATGTGCGTCGGGACCACTCCACCTAAAAATTCCACGCACACTGGAGACATACACTATGGCTACAAAACCCGTCTCGCGTGCGCAGGCAGCAAAGATTGCCCGCCGCTCAGACACGGTCGGTGCCTATGCCGGAAAAGGCTGGGTACAGGCTGTTGCGTTTGTGATGCTCCTGGGCTTCACCATCATGGCAGTCCTTGCAATGCGCACCTACGCACTCTCCATGCCGCTCCCCGACAAAATTGTCGGCAACGACGGCAAAACCATCGCAACCCAAGAGCAGATTCTGCACGGTCAGGAACTGTTCCAGGGACGCGGCCTGCAGCAGTACGGATCCGTACTCGGCCACGGTGCTTACCTCGGCCCCGACTACACTGCAGAATACCTGCGCCTGACCACCGATGCCGCCGTCAAGGAGTACCGTGAACAGGGCAAGCAGGACCCCCGCGAACTCGTCAAGAACGAGTGGCGCAAGGAGAACAAGTACGACGAGCAGACTAAGACCATCACCTGGTCCGCTGGTGAGACCAAGGGCTACCAGCTCATGCTCAAGCACTACCGCGAAACCCTGATGAAGGGTGACACCTCGCAGGGCCTGTTCCCCAACGCCATTAAGAACGACGAAGAACTGCACGACATCGTCGCATTCTTCGGCTGGACCGCATGGGCATCGGCGGCAGACCGCCCCGACCAGCCCTACTCCTACACCAACAACTGGCCCTCCGAACCCAACGTGGACAACAAGCCCACCGCGGATCTGATGGTCTGGTCGGCACTCTCCCTGATTGCCCTCATCGGTGGTACCGGTCTGATGTTCGCTATCTACGGCCGCTGGTCCCGCGCTATCGGCTGGCACGCGGAAGAGGCACCCGTCCTCGACTTCCGTCAGCCCGACGAAGTTCGCCTGACCCCCTCGCAGAAGGCAGCCTGCCTGCTCTTCGCAACGATCCTGGTGCTGTTCCTGCTGCAGGCTCTGGTGGGTGCGCTCACCGAGCACTACCGTGAAGAACTCACCGGATTCTTCGGTATCGACATGGGCCAGTTGCTGCCCTACACGGTATCCCGAACCTGGCACCTTCAGCTCTCCCTCTTCTGGACCGCAGGCGCGTTCCTGGCGGGCGGTATCTTCATCGCCCCGCTGATTACCCGCCGCGAACCCAAGAAGCAGGGTCTGCTCACCTACGTTCTCATCGGCGCCGTGGTCTTCGTGGTCCTCGGCTCGCTGCTGAACGAATGGTTCTCTCAGAAGGGCCTCATCCCCAAGGAATTCACCGGCTTCTTCTCGCAGCAGTGGGAGTTCCTGGACCTGCCGCGATTCTTCCAGATCCTGCTCACCGCGGGTATGTTCATCTGGATCGTCATCGTCTGGCGTACCCTCTCCGCTCGCCTGAAGGGCTCGAAGAAGACCTCCCTGCCGTGGCTGTTCCTCTTCTCCGGCCTCGCCATCCCCATGTTCTACGCGGTCGGTCTGCTCGCAGGTCAGCGTACTCACGTGACCGTCGCCGAATTCTGGCGATTCTGGGTGGTTCACCTCTGGGTGGAGGACTTCCTCGAACTGTTCACCACCGTCATGGTGGCGTACATCTTCGTGCTGCTCGGCGTGGTCCGCGAGCGCATCGCGATCTCCATCATCATGATGGACGCCGTGCTCTACTCCGTCGGTGGTGTGATCGGTACTCTGCACCACACCTACTTCGTCGGTACCCCCTCCGAGCAGATGGCATTCGGTGCGTTCTTCTCGGCTGCTGAGGTTATCCCGCTGACCTTCCTGACCGTTGAGGCGTGGGGCTTCATGCAGCTGGGTGCTCGCCAGTACTCCAACCGCACCAAGCCTTTCCCGCACCGTTGGGCTGTTATGTTCCTGATTGCTGTGGGCTTCTGGAACTTCCTCGGCGCAGGTGTGTTCGGCTTCCTGATTAACCTGCCGATCGTGTCCTACTTCGAGATTGGTACGGCACTGACCGCAAACCACGCACACGCATCCATGATGGGTGTGTACGGTATGCTCGCGATCGCGTTCGCGGTGTTTGGTCTGCGCTACCTGCTCCCTGAGGACAAGTGGCCTGAGAAGGGTCTGAAGTTCTCCTTCTGGACCCTGAACATTGGTCTGCTGTGGATGTCCTTCATCTCGCTGCTGCCGCTGGGTATTGCTCAGCTGTACAAGTCCGTGGGTGAAGGCTACTACGAGGCTCGTTCCTTCGCGTTTATTCACGACGGTGCTTCCGCTGTGATGGGTTGGATGCGTATGCCCGGTGACGTGATCTTCCTGGTCGGCATTATCCCGCTGATTAAGCTGGCTCTGCTGGGTATCAAGGAGATCTTCTCCAAGAACGCTAAGGAAACCGTCCTGGAGCTGCCCGAACCGCCGCTGTACGAGGTGGTTGAGGACGCTCGCATCGCAGAGTTCGCCGGCGCTAAGGCTGCCGAGGAGCTGCCCGAGCAGACCAGCCCCTACCGTAGCGATCGTCGAGGCTAACCATGCCTGAGCAGATTGCTGGAGTTTCTTTCCTCGTGTGGCTGGCCTGCGTGTACGCGCTCGGTCTGGTCGCCGTGGGTTGGGGCTTCGATATTCTCGCCAAGCGCACCAGCCAGCGCATGGTGGCGGCGCGAACCTTCGGGTTCACCTACCACCAAGAGAGCGACGCGTGGCTCTGCCCCGAAGACCAGTGGCTGTGGGCGACCGCATTCGACTCGGATAACCGAGTGATGCGTTACCGCGCCAAGCCCAGCGTGTGCAACACCTGCCCGATTAAGGACAGCTGCACCGTCTCGGCGAACGGCCGCGAGCTCACCCGCGAAGTGGATGAATGGCCCTACTCCGAGTCGGGTCGTTTCCACCGCGGGCTGGCGGTTGCTGTCTCGCTGCTGGGTGTGGTCATCCTGATTGGTGCCGCCATCGTCTGGCACTCCCCGCTGGAGCTTCTGGTGGAGGGTGCCGCCGCGGTGGTCTGCCTGTCGCTGACCTACCCGCTGGCTGTGAAGCTCATGCGTTCCCCCGCGAACTTCGAGAACGATCCGAAGCATATTCACGCATCCACCGCTGACGAATCGGTGAACGTGAAGATGGATCGTTTCGCGGCAAAGTGGGGTGGCGTGTCGAATGAGCGTAAGCGTCGTACCGAGCAGACCCGCAAGCAGATGATTGCGGATGCAACCCTGCCGGTTCGTACCTCTGCCCTCGACCCGGACCGCCCCGCATGGAGCGGTACCGGCACCTCGGTTAAGCGACTGCACAAGACCACGAATGAGGTCCTGCAGGAGCAGAACCTGGCTGAGGTTGAGGCTGCTGAAAAGCTGGCAGAGCAGATGGCGAAGAAGTAGCGCTGCACAAGTTTTTCCGTTCCGGCGGCTGACCGGTCGATTGGTCCCGTCTGTTAGCTTCGGTGGCTACCCTGCGTGGAATTCTCTTTTATTCCTCTTTTGAGTTTTCCATGCGGGGTGCCGCTAAAGCACCGACCGCCGCGAGGTACGCCGGGACGGAAAATTCCCCTCCCAAGACTCCCCCACACACAGCCCGGTTACCGGGCACCCCCTACTACCTGCACCGTACGAGGCGCGGGCAGGTGGGCACACATACCGTCCTCCCCCAATATTTGTGAAGGAAAACCATGGATCCCGTCACTCTGGCAACTATCCTCATCCCAGTTGCCGTCATTGTTCTTTTTATTCTGATTCGTATGTTCCGCGTCATCCCCGAATACGAGCGTGGCATCTCTTTCCGCTTCGGTCACCTGCGTTCGGAGCTGAAGCCCGGCCTGAACGTCGTCTTCCCCCTCGTTGACTCCCTGCAGCGCGTTGATATGCGTGTTATCACCCTGACCATTCCCCCGCAGGAAGTCATCACCAAGGACAACGTTCCCGCCCGCGTGAACGCCGTAGTCCTCTTCCGCGTGACCAACGCCAAGAACGCCGTGCTTGAGGTTGAGAACTACCCGATTGCCACCAGCCAGATCGCGCAGACCACCCTGCGTTCCCTGCTCGGCCGCGTTGACCTGGACACCCTGCTCGCACACCGCGAGGACCTGAACGAGGACCTGCGTTCCATCATCGGTTCCCGCACCGAGCCGTGGGGTATTCAGGTGGAGCTCGTCGAAATTAAGGACGTTGAGATTCCCGAGGCTATGCAGCGCGCCATGGCTCGCGAGGCTGAGGCTGAGCGTGAGCGCCGCGCAAAGATCATTTCGGCACGCGGTGAGCTGGAGGCCTCCAGCGAGCTGAAGGAAGCATCCGACATTCTGAGCCAGTCCCCCGCTTCCCTGCAGCTGCGTTACCTGCAGACCCTGCTGGAGCTGGGTGCCGACCAGAACTCGACCGTGGTCTTCCCGCTGCCCATGGACGTCATTGGCCCCCTCGTGGGTGCCCTCAAGGGCGAGAGCAAGTAGACTGTAGACCTTGCATCTTCTGAGGCACCTACGTGCCTATCGCAAAAACCTCGAGTACCATTGGTGCTCGAGGTTTTTGTATGCCCGGATCTTTTTCACCACCAAGGACCACGATGACTGCCCGCTTTGCACTTTTTCTTTCCAGGATTCCAACTCCGCGCCGCTACGGGCGGATTATGGCGCTTCTCTTAGCATCCCTGGGTGGAGCGGTAGATGTTTTCTCTCATATTCATTACAAAGCTTTGGTTGCCACGCAGACCGGTAATTTTATCCTTCTCATTGCTGATATGAGTCACAGTTCGCAGCACGCTATTCACCTGCGTTGGCTCTCAGTGATTTTCTTTAGCCTGGGGTACCTGGGCGGTCATCTTCTGCACGATCTTTTGGGGCAGAGGGCACACCTGAACCACTGGCGCATTTTTACTCTGGTGCCCTTCCTCCTCGTCTGTTTTGTGACTCCTCTGATTCACCGGGTGAGCGAGCACGGGGTTCAGGTGGGGGCGTTAGCGTTCACTATTGGCCTGCTCATTCATGCACTTGCAGACACCCGTATTGGTGAAAACCCGTTTTCCCTGTTTATGACCAGCGGAAATTGGCGCAAAATGTTAAGCGCCTGGTACACGGCCGGCGCTCTCTATACCCGTGCTATAGCTAATGCTTGCAGCACCCGGAGGGAGCGTGTTGTTAGAAGGCGTGTTGAGGCTCGTCACCCGTCAGCGGATACCTCCCCCGCCCGGCCTGAGGACGAAGAACGCCGCACCCGCAGACGTGCTCTGATGACGGCTTTAGATTACTCCCTGGTGGTCGGAGGATTTGTCGCCGGTGTGATTGCGATGGCTCTCCTAGATCATCTAGTAGGTAGTATCTCTCTGTGGTTTGTCGGGTGTTTGGCAGCTGGAGCGTTCTGGGTGGGGTTCCGGGCCGAGAAAAATGAAGATGCGGATAACGAAGCTGAGGCTCAGAGCTAAGCTCAATAAATCAGAACTAGGTTCTGCAGGTCAGAACTAAACCCGGCAACTCAAAGCTAGACCAGCTCCCCTTCCCTGACGCATTAGCCTGACGCACTAGCCGCGGCGGCTGATTCGCAACGGTTAGACATATAGAAATATCCCGTGCAGATGAGAGTATCTGCACGGGATATTTCTATATGTCTAACATTCTTCGCGAAAGCTAGAGGAAGGCGTTTGGCCCGCCGCGGGGGTTGGATGAGGTGGTTGCGACGGGCCAAACTGGTCGGTTACACGCCGTAGAGGTGCGGGCGCGGCAGGTACATCAGCCAGTTGGGTGAGGGCCGGAATCCTGCCGCAAACGGTTTTCACCGACGCCTTAAGCATAACCGGCACAACCACCGAACCGTCGGTAGCTTGAGTGAAGCATCAATCACCCATCTCACGCCATGCCGGGGCGGTATTCAGCCCAAAAAACGGCGCCTAAAGCACCTGCAGGCTGGCTGCGGTGCAACCCCTCACGCAGCGCACGTCGTCTAGCACAGCGCCCGGCAAACTAACGCAATGCTCGGTGTGCCTGGTCAAAGAACTCACGCTCGTACACGCACGCCGACAGGTACGCCCGCGCCGCACGCACACGCTGAGCCGGTGAAGCCGCCTCAAACGCACGCTCCACCTCCGCGAGGCTACGCGCCACATCCGCGGCGAACTCTTCGCCACCGTACATGCTCAACCACTCCGCGTACGGGTGGTCCGCGTGATTCTGCGAGGAGAGCACAGCGCCCACCTCTTCGTACAGCCAGTAGCAGGGCAGGATCGCCGCGGCACCGACCACGTAATCATCACCGGCAGCGGAGGCGCGCAGGAAATTCGTGTACCCCATCGTAATCGGCGAGGGTCCGCCCAGACGCGCACGGTTCGCCAGCCAGCCCTCGTGCAGCTGCGATTCGGCGGCAATCGCCTCATGCGCACCGGCGGCCCAGTGCACCTGCGCCTCAGCGGTATCAGCACGCGCCGAGAGAGTCGCGAGCGCACGCGAATAGTCGCGCAGGTAGAGGGCGTCCTGGTCCAGGTAGAAGGCGAACAGGTCCTCGTCGAGGGTTCCGTCACCGAGGGCACGCACAAAGGGCAGGTCCAGGATCTGGTGCCAGGTTTCGCCACCGGCTGCCCAGAGGGCGGCAGTCCAGGGACCGGCGGGCTTTACGACGGCTTCACCGGCGGGTACGGGGCTGACCGGCAGCAGACGTTCCGGACTGGTGCCGTCCAGAGTATTGCCCTCAGAGTCGGTGGTGGCGAGCAGGTGATGCCACGGGTACGCGGAGGCGGCAGCCTCCAGACGGCGGGCACGGGCGGCGTGGTCCACCGGACCGTGACCCTCACCGGAGCCAACCTGCAACCCGGCACCTGCGGCAATGGACTCGTGGAGCCAGCGGGTGCTCCACTGCAGGGCGCGGTGGGTGTCTTCGCTGGTCAGAACGTCCTGCTCTGCGGTGTACTCTGCGGCTTCAGTGTGTTCTGCGGCTTCGGTGTGCTGGAGCAGTTCCACGCCCAGGCGGGTTGCCAGCGAAGAGGACAGGGAGCATCCGGTGCCGTGCGTATTACGGCTGTCCAGGCGCGGGGTGCGCACGTGCGCGCAGGTGCCGTTCGGGAAGACCGCGGTGTTACCGGCGTCCTGACCGCACAGGTGGCCGCCCTTCACAATCACGGTGGTTCCGGTCGCCGCCGCAAGGTTCGCCGCCTGCTCGTGCGCATCATCGAAAGTCTGGGCGGGCTCCTTCTGGCAAAGCACGGCAAGCTCCGGAATGTTCGGGGTAATCACATTCACGAGCGGCACGAGGTCGCGCAGCGCCTGCTCCGCTTCCGCCTGCAGCAAGCGGTCACCGCTAGAAGCAATCATGACAGGGTCGAGCACAACCACGGGCACGGGATGCTCGCTCAGCCAGGTGCGGACGGTACGGATCGTGTCTGCGTCGCCGAGCATGCCGATTTTCACGGCGTCAACCGTGACGTCATCAAAAACGGCAGCAAGCTGCGCAGTCAAAAATTCCAGGGGCGGGGTGAATACTTCACGAACCCCGCACGTGTTTTGGGCGACCAATGAGGTGGTCACGCACATGCCGTAACCGCCGGATGCGGCAATGGATTTGAGGTCCGCCTGAATACCTGCACCGCCGGAGGGGTCGGTTCCAGCAATGGAGAGAACCCTCGGCACTCGAGCTGCCCGAGCTGCCCGGGGGTTTCCGGAGGCGCTCGCGTCGGGTACAGGGTTGGAGGGGTTGGTGGGTGCGCACGCGGGCGCGGTAGGCTGCTCTGCCATCATCGATAATCCCTTCGCTAGTTCGAACTAGAGCAGGTTCAATGGGTGATTCTCTCAGCCTTGAGTGTTCTTACACCGTTTCGTGCGCCCACTGTGCCGTAGCTCTTCGCTGTGCCGTAGCCCTTCGTTGGGCGGTCAGTTGGGCGGGTTAGCGGGTCGCGGGCGTCTCAAGGCACCCCATATCGCTCTGCCAGGTTATCACAATGATTCTTAGTAACTGAAAGTTTTGCGGGTGACAAGTGAATCTCTCCGAAATTTTCGTTTGAGTCTTGCGTTACTACAAGGGCTCCCCACCGCCGATTTCAGCGCACCCTTGTACAGAAACCACCCGTTAAACACGTAGTGCCCGGCACCGCTTCACACGGTACCGGGCACTATCAGCCGGGCTTATCCTCCGGGTTTAGGTCAGGGCGAAAATCTCTGCCGGTGAACCCTCCGCAATGATCCTGCCCTCGTGCAGCAGGACCGCACGGTCAGCCAGGGAGGCGATACGCGCATCGTGCGAAATGATCAGCACCGCACGGTTCGCCAGCACGGCGCTCAGGGACTCGGTTGCGTCCGCGAGTTCCAGCTGGGTGGTGGACTCGTCCAGAATCACGGCGTGCGGGTCGGCAAGCACAATACGTGCCAGTGCCAGCTGCTGAATCTGGTCGCGGGTCAGCGGCGAATCCGCGCCGCTGACGACAGTATCCATGCCCTGCGGCAGGTCGCGCCACCAGCGGGCACCGATAGCGTCCAGTGCCTCGCGCATCTGCTCGACGGTAGCATCCGGCACGACCACCGTAAAGTTATCGGCGAGAGTGCCGAAGAAGACGTGCGCTTCCTGGGTGCAGACCAGCAGGCGCGGGCGGCCGTCGGCTGCGGCATCGGTCGGGAAGTCGCCGTGACCGACCGGGCGACCCATCACGGTGATGGTGCCGTCCAGGGCGGTCAGCGAACCACCAATCAGACGAGCCATAGTCGTTTTACCCGAACCGGAGCGGCCCACCAGGGCGAGCGCCTCACCGCGGCGAATCTTCAGGTTGATACCTTCAAGCACCAGGGCGTCCGGCGAGTAGCCGTAGGATACGTCGGTGCAGTCAATGGCGTACTCCGGGTTCTTCACGGCTTCATCAGACACGGCGGCGAACGCTTCGGCACGGTGCTGTGCACGCGCCTCACGCTGCTTCTTCGCCAGGGAGACCACACCGAACACGCGGCCCATATTCACGAGCATAATGCGCAGGCTGCTGACGTGGTGGTTCAGCATGTCGGCGAGGATTCGCAGGCTGAAAACCATGACCGAGGCGGTCGCTACGGCGCCCCAGCTTGCCCAGCCGAGAGCCACGCAGGCGGCACCCCAGAGCATGCACAGAATCGTGGGGATCCAGGCGTTGATAGCGTCCACGGTGAAGTACAGCTGGCGGATGCGCACCATGCCCAGCTGCGCGGCGAACTGGCGCTTGTTCTCACCGGCGAAGGCGTCTTCGCGGGCGGTATGAACGCCCAGCTCACGAATCGTGGAGGTGCCGCGAATGTTCTCGGTCAGCACGCTGTTGAGGTCGCTCACGCGCTCCTGGGCGGTCTGGTTGCGTGCCGCCATGAGCGGCAGCATCTTCGACATGATGAGGGCAAGACCGGCAATCATGGGTAGCATGATCAGGCCCATTGCCGGGCTCACGAACGCCAGGGAGAGCGTGGAGATAATGAAGTACAGCACCACGTAAATCGCGCCGAGCAGGTCCTCGCTGACGGACTTGGCTGCCGAGGACAGGTCGTCGGTCACGCGGGTGAGCAGGTCACCGCTGCCGGCTTCTTCCACGGTGCGTGCGTCCAGGTCGAGGGTGCCGTCGAGGGTGTCCTGGTTGGCGTCACGGGTGACGAGCGCACCCAGTCGCGCCGCACTGTACGAGGAGACCATGAGGGTTATCGCCTGCACGATAAATGCCGCCAGGATAATCAGAATCGGCTGCCACGGGTAGCTGGAGAACTTGCCCGCCACCACGTCGTCCACGGTGGCACCAATCTGCAGGGGCACCACCGCACCCATGAGGGTGCTGACCATGTAGATGACGAAGGTGTAGAGGGCTCGCCCCTTATGCGCCGCGAGGTAGTTCCACATGCGGCGTGCCACGTAGGCGGGGGTTTCGATGGGGAGCTGCTTTGCCATGCTAGTTCACCTCCTGATTCTGAGTGGTTTCGGTCTGAGCAGTTTCAGACTGAGCGGTTTCCGGGTAGCCGTCGCGTTCCATGCGGCGGGTCGTCTCCGCGGTCGTGGAGACAACGTAGACCTGCTCCAAATCCTGCAGCAGACCGGGGTAGCCGACGGGCAGGCGGTCGCTACCAATCTGGGTTTCCATCGCATCGTAGATGTAGCGCTGGCTGGGTTCGTCCACGGAGTTCAGCGGCTCGGTCAGAATCAGCACCTGCGCATCCTGTGCGAGTGCACGGGCGAGCGCCAGACGCTGACGCTGACCACCGGAGAGGTTCGCGCCTTCGCTGGTGATGCGGGCGGCAAAGTAGTCTTCGGGGTTGCGTCCGCCCAGTCGGTAGGCGATTTCGCGGGAGTCGGTAATCTTCAGCAGCTCCTGGTCCTTTGCCTGTGCCAGCTCCTCGTCGGGGTTCGGCACGGTACCCAGGCGCAGGTGCTCCTGCAGGGTTCCCGCGAAAATCATGGGATTCGGTTCGCTCAGCAACACGCGGCGGCCGGTTGCGTCCTTGAGGTCCTCTCCCCCGCGTCGCAGGGTGCGGGCGAGCGCCTCGGCGTAGTCTTGCGCGGTGAGGTTGTAGTCGCGCGGGTTGACGTACACGATGCGCAGGTTGCTAGCACCGGTGGGGGCGACGGGTACGGGCACCTCGAAGGTGCTCGCCTCGACTGTTTGTTCGGCGCGTGCCAGCTGCGCCATTTCTTCGTCGGTGCGCGGGCTCTTCAGCACGCCCTGGCGTACGCCCGCGTGGCCTTCGAGCCGGGCGACCTTGGCGAGCGCAATCTTGGCGTAGCGCCATTCCGTCAGAAAGTTCTGGGTAATCCAGATGGGGCCACCCATCATCGCAATAATGGAGGCGACGGTCACCAGGGACGCGGCGGGGGTGTCGGAGACCCAGCGGCCATTTTCGACATGGCCGGTGAGGGCGAAGCCGACGCCGAGCAGGGTCACGGCACCGCCGAGCAGCGCGCGGATGAGGAACATCCAGCGGTGCGTCTTTTCATAGCGCATGTAGCTGTCGAAGACTTCGTCAGTGCCGCGGTGGTAGCGCTCACGCATCTGTTCCTCGGCACCGAGGCCGGCGATGGTGCGCAGACCGGTGGCGATGTCGGAGGCGCGTGAGGAGGCTTCGCCATCCTTCTCACGGTATTCGCCAATCTTGGATTCGAGGAAGGACGAGTACCAGGCAATCACGCCGACCACGATGAGCGTACCGATGAGGGTGACAATCGCGGTGACGGGGTTGATGAGCCAGAGCTGCACGGCACCGAGGGTCGCGATAATCATGGCATTGACGAATAGCGGCAGTGAGAAGTAGACGGCCGTGATGCGGCGTACGTCTTTGTTCATGACGGTGACTGCTTCACCCGCATCAACGGTTGTGCGGGTGCGTCCCATGAGCCGGTTGATATAGATGCGCCAGTCGCGGCCGAGTTCTGCGCTGAGGGTCATGGAGGTACCCCAGCCGAAGAACTCGTTAATCACGATGAAGGTGATGGATGCGACGACCACCCAGAACATGGGCCAGGCGTCGGGGGCTTTGCCAGCGATGTGCTGGTTGATGAATTGACCCACCATGACGGGGATCAGGATTGCGCCGATGCCTGCGGTGGTTTCACCCACGATGGGGATTGCCCAGCGGTGCCAGGGGTATTTATGTCCGGGCGCGGTGACTCGCAGGGCGAGGCGCTTTTTGAGGGCTTCCTCTTCAGCTTTGCGCAGTTCGCTGCCGGTTATTCCCTGTGCAGATTTTTTCTGAGCGGCTTTTTCCTGCGTGGTTTTGTTATGCATGGATTCTTCATGCGTGGCTTCTTCACGCGCAGCGTTTTCTTGTGCCTTGTCAGCGTTGTATTCAGTCATTCAACGTCTCTCCTTTCTCTTACCCTATTCCTTTATCAATGTGGCACGCAACACTATTTGCGCAATAGATGGGCGTGTCGTCATTTATGCAACGTATTTTGGGGCGTGCATCAGCCGCTCAATATGCACCGGCATCCATCGGTGGAATCTGCATCTACGCGGTAATCTATGCGGCATGGAGGCCTACGTTTTCGACCTTCTGAGCACCAGGTTTTTGCACCACTGCACTTTTAGTGCTTTGTTCTACACTACACGAATTTGGGGAATTCCCGCGTTAGCGCGGCACCGCGCCTCCCGAACGCCCTATATACGCCCCGCGAAGGAACCGCGAACTCCCTGCAAAGATGCAGCGCACACCCCGCAAACACTCCGCGAGTACCCGTTTGTTCCCTCGTAACGATAACGCCCCCGCGCCCGCGCTATTCCCGATAGACTGGAATCCTCATGAGTATTTTGAATTTTCTTTCTCCCACGCTGGGTGAGAATCCCGGCAACTACAATCGACGCGATTTTAAGGGCAACCCCCTCACCGCCGAAGAAATCTATGAGGCGTTTACCGAGTGGATTTCGACCCGCGGCATGACCCTGTACCCCGCCCAGGACGAGGCCGTTCTGAGCATTGCCGCCGGACATAACGTGGTGCTGGCAACCCCGACCGGTTCGGGTAAATCCACTGTGGCTGTTGCCGCGCACTTCACGGGCCTGGCGACCGGTCAGCGCTCCTACTACACCGCCCCCATTAAGGCGCTGGTGTCTGAGAAGTTCTTTGACCTAATCAATATTTTTGGTGCCGAGAACGTGGGCATGATTACCGGCGACTCCGCCATCAACACGGAGGCGCCCATTATCTGCTGCACCGCGGAGATTCTCGCGAATATTGCCCTGCGTGAGGGCAAGGATGCGGACCTCTGCCAGGTCATTATGGACGAGTTCCACTTCTACTCTGACCCGCAGCGCGGTTGGGCGTGGCAGCTTCCCCTGCTGGAGCTTCCACAGGCGCAGTTCCTGCTGATGAGCGCGACCCTGGGCGATACGACTCGCTTCCAGGAGGAGATGACGGCGCTGACCGGTCGTGAGAGCGACCTGGTGGCTCACTCCGAGCGTCCCATTCCACTGCATTTCTACTACTCCACCACCCCGGTTCAGGAAACCGTGCAGGAGCTCGTGCAGACCAAGCAGACTCCGGTCTACATTGTGCACTTCTCGCAGAAGGCGGCGCTGGAGCAGGCGAACGCGCTGCTGTCGGTCGCTATTGCTTCGAAGGAAGATAAGGAACGCATCTCCGAGCTGATTGCTAAGTTCCGTTTCGGTCCGGGCTTCGGTAAGGCGCTGAATAAGCTGGTGCGTGCCGGTATCGGTATTCACCACGCGGGCATGCTGCCCAAGTACCGCCGCCTCGTGGAGCAGCTGGCTCAGGAGGGTCTGCTCAAGGTGATTTGCGGTACCGACACCCTGGGTGTGGGTATTAACGTACCGATTCGTACCGTGCTGATTACGGCGCTGTCGAAGTTTGACGGTGCCCGCAGCCGCCGCCTGCGTGCCCGCGAATTCCACCAGATCGCTGGACGCGCAGGCCGCGCCGGTTTTGATACCGCCGGCACCGTGGTGGTTCAGGCTCCCGAGCACGATATTGAGAACGCGCGCCTGCTGGCGAAGGCGCAGGCGAAGTTCGGTGACGACACCAAGCGCATTAACCAGTCGCTGTCCTCCAAGCGTAAGAAAGCGCCGGAAGGCTTCGTTGGCTGGTCCGAGAAGACCTTCGACCAGCTGGTAGAGGCAGCCCCGGAGCCGCTGACCTCCTCCTTCGATATCACCCACTCGATGCTGCTGAACCTGATGCACCGCCCGGAGAACCCGGTCATTGCCGCATACCGCATCATTCAGGAGAACCACGAGAGCCCCGCGCGCCGCCGCGAGCTGCTGCGCAAGGCGATCGGCATCTACAAGGAGCTGCTGACCGGTGGCGTGATTGAGCGAACCAACACCCCGGACGAGCACGGCTCCTACCTGCGCCTGACCGAGGACCTGCAGGATAACTTTGCCCTGAACCAGCCGCTGTCCGCTTTTGCGGTCGCCGCGCTGGAACTGCTCGACCCCGAATCCCCCAGTTACGCGCTGGACGCGCTCTCCCTCATTGAGGCGACCCTGGATTCGCCGAACCAGGTGCTGTACGCGCAGGAACGCAAGGCGAAGAACGAACTGTCGGCACAGTTGAAGGCAGACGGTGTGGACTACACCGAACGCATGAACGAGCTGGACAAGGTCACCTACCCGCAGCCCCTGGCGGAGCTCATCGATCAGGCGTACACGACCTACAAGCAGTCCGCACCGTGGGTGGCTCGTTTTGAGCCGCGCCCCAAGTCGATTGTGCGTGACATGTACGAACGCGCGATGGGCTTCAACGACTTCGTGCAGTACTACTCGCTCGAACGTGCCGAGGGCGTGCTCCTGCGCTACCTTTCCGACGCGTACAAGGCGCTGCGCCACACCATCCCCGATTCTGCCGTGACCGACGAGCTCGACGACATCATCGAGTGGCTCGGCGAGCTGGTACGCCAGACCGACTCCTCCCTGGTGGACGAATGGGAGAAGCTGGCCGCCGGCGAAGACACCGCCACCATTGCCGCCGAGCACGCCTCCATTGAGGAGGAAGAGCCTCCCGCCGTGACGAAGAACCTGCGCGCCTTCCGCGTGATGGTGCGCAACGCCCTCTTCCGCCGCGTGGAGCTCTTCGCTGACGAGCGTGACCGCGCCCTGGGCGCCCTGGACGAGTGGTGCGGCTGGGACGCCGACCGCTGGGCCGACGCCATGGACGACTACTTCGACGTCTACGACGACATCTACACGGACGCCGATGCGCGCTCGCCTCGCCTGGTCAGCATGGACGAGGATACCGCGGCTCACCCCGGCGTGTGGAAGGTTCAGCAGAGCTTCGCCGACCCCGAAGACAACTTTGACTTCGGTATTCGTGCCGAGGTTGATCTGGCGGCATCCGATGAGGCGGGGTACCCGGGGCTGAAGATCCTGAGCGTAGGCGAGTTCTAAGGCTCCGCCAGAGGCTCCGAAAGAGACTCCGCCCGAGGCTCTGCCCAGATGTTGCCCATAGTGGGCTAGAATACAGAGTATCTATCTATTTGAATGAAAGAAGGTTCACCGTTGACCGTTTCTTCGCTTCCCAAGGTTGAGTACCGCAAGGGTTCGGTCGTCAAGCACGACGGCTACGAGATTACCGACCACTGGTTCCAGGTTCCCCTGACCCACGGTCTGATTTTCTCCAAGGGCAAGGACGCCGCTCTCTCCTCCCGTTTCGCGGACCAGACCATCACCGTGTTCGCCCGCGAGGTTGTGAGCACCAACGAGACTCTGACCGTTTCGGCTGATAAGCGTCCTTACATTGTGTACCTGCAGGGCGGCCCCGGTTTCGGTTCGCCGAAGACCGGCTCCATTGGCGGCTGGATTGCTGAGCTGGCGAAGACTCACCGCGTGGTTCTTCTGGATCAGCGCGGTACCGGCATGTCTTCCCCGCTGTCTGCTCGCACCATCACCGCTGTGGGTGACGCGCAGGTTCAGGCTGAGTACACTGAGCTGTTCCGTGCGGACTCCATCATCGCTGACGCGGAGGCTGTCCGCGAGGTGCTGCTGGCTGACCGTGCCGACAAGCGCTGGTCCACCATTGGTCAGTCCTTCGGTGGCTTCCTGACCCTGTCCTACCTGTCGTTTGCACCGCAGTCGCTGCGTGACTGCCGCATCACCGCGGGCCTGGCGCCGATTCGTACCTCCGTGGACAACGTCTACCAGCACACCTTCGACCGCATGAAGGAACGTGTTGAGGAGTACTACAGCTGGTTCCCCGAGGACGCTGAGCTCGCTACCCGCATTGCTGAGCACCTGCGCACCCACAAGGAGTACCTGCCCACCGGTGAGCGTCTGACCGATCACCGCTTCCAGATGGCTGGTCACTTCCTGGGTGGCCGCTGGCGCGAGCGCGGTCTGCACTACTTCCTGGAGACCGCTTTCGCTGAGGGTAACGACCACCTGTCCGATCAGTTCCTGACCGCTATGGGTGCCGAGGTGACCTTCCAGGCGAACCCGCTGTACGCCCTGATGCACGAGACCATTTACGCTGACGGCCCCGCTGACGGCGTTCTGCCCGGCATCCCCGGCTACGAGCTGTCCCCCTCCCCCGCGCCGACCAACTGGTCTGCTGCTCGCGTGGCGGCTTCCCGTCCCGAGTTCGCACCGGATGCGGACCGTCTGCTCTTCACCGGCGAGCACATCTTCCCCTGGTACTACGAGGAGGATCCCTCGCTGCGTCCGCTGGCTGAGGTTGCAAACATCCTGGCTGAGAAGAAGGACTGGGGCCGCCTGTACGACCACGCACAGCTGCACAAGAACGAGGTTCCCGTGGTGGCTGCGGCGTACAACCCGGACGTGTACGTGGACTTTGAGCACTCCATGGAGACCGCTCGCTGGGTCGGCAACACCCACGTGTGGACTTCGAAGACCCACCACCACGACGGTTTTGGTTCTGACTCGCTGACCATTCTGGGTCACCTGAAGAACATGCTGGCTGAGGTTCACAACCAGTAATTCTTCTGAAATATCTCTGATATAGCTAAAGCCCTTCACCCCGGTTGATCCGGTGTGAGGGGCTTTAGTGTTAGCGCTTAGCCTGGTGAGGCCGCATACTCAGTAGCTCAAACTACTACTTCGAGGAGGAAGCGTGCGCATCCTGTGCGGTGCGGGCACGCATCACGAGGGCGTGGTATTCGTCTTCCTTCTCGATCAGCTCGTCACGCAGCTTCTGCGGAATAGTCTTGAGCTTCTCGGTTTCCTGCTGCCAGCGGGCGGTGATGTCCGCACGCTCGGCGGCGGGTGCATCCTCGGGCAGTGCCAGGTACTTCTCGGAGAGCGCCTGAACGCGCTGAATGGTCTGCAGTGCGCGGCCCTTGGGGCTGAGCAGCGAGGCAAGCACGGTAATAATCAGGACGCCCACGATGACCATCAGCGACATTTCGGTGCTGATTTCGACCACGTGCACGGGCTCGCCGTGGTTGATGAACGGCAGGTTGTTCTCGTGCATTGCGTGCAGGATGAGCTTCACACCAATGAACGCGAGGATGGTCGCCAGGCCGTAGGAGAGGTAGACGAGGCGGTCCAGCAGGCCGTCAATGAGGAAGTACAGCTGGCGCAGACCCATGAGGGAGAACGCGGTCGCGGTGAACACAATGTAGACGGACTGGGTGAGGCCGAAGATCGCGGGGATCGAGTCGAGCGCGAAGAGCAGGTCGGAACCAGCGATAGCGACCATGACGAGCATCATGGGGGTCATGACGCGCTTGCCGTTTTCGATGGTGAAGAGCTTGTCACCGTCGAAGTGGTCGCTGGTCTTCAGGTACTTCTTGGCGAGGCGGACCATGATGTTGTCGGCTTCGTCGTCACCGTCGCCTTCAGTGATTTCGTCCTTGAGCAGGTTACCTGCGGTCATGAGCAGGACCAGGCCGAAGATGTAGAACACCCAGGCGAAGGAGTTAATGATTGCTGCACCGGCGAAGATGAAGGTACCGCGCGCCAGGATCGCGAAGACGATACCGAAGAGCAGGACCTTCTGCTGATTCTCACGGGCGACACGGAAGGTGCCCATAATGATCATGAAGACGAAAAGGTTATCGACCGAGAGAGCTTCTTCGGTGATGTAGCCTGCATAGAATTCGGTGGCGGCGGAGGGGCCGTTCGTCACGAAAATATACAGACCGAACAGCATCGCGATGCCGATGTAAATACTCGACCAGATGGCCGCTTCCTTGACGGAGGGTTCGTGCGCCTTACGAACGTGGAACACGAAGTCGAAGGCCAACAGACCCGCGATGATGAGAATAGTAACCAACCATTGCAACCCGGTAACTTCCATGGGGAGCCTTTCTTGTGGTGTGCGTACAGGACCACAAGTCTCTCCCGCCGACCTGAATGGAGGTCGGCTCGATTCACCGGTTAGGCGCCTTCGGCTAACGTGCTGACGATGAGTCGATTGGTGGGATACTCCCTTGCTCGGTGAACGATTATACAGCAGGTTGAGGTTTTCGCACAGGAGCCCCTCCGGAGGGTTTTTCAGGAGCGAGGCACACCGAAACGCCGCATCCGGCAGGGTTATCCCATCGGATGCGGCGTTTCGGGTGATGAATACGCGTTTGCTAGTTAGTCTTGCTAGTTAGCGCTGTCTAGCTGGTGCCGCTATGAGTTGGCGCTGTCTAGTTGGCAACGGTGAAGCGGCAGCCCGCGTGCTTGGGCTCTTCTGCCTCATCAATCAGGGCGACCGCAAAGTCCTCGGCGCTAATGAACTCACCTGCGGGGGTATCCAGTGCGGTGTTGTACTTGCCAGTGCGCTCACCCGGTGCGATTTCGAACGCCGGGGAGAGCATGGTCCAGTTCAGGCCCTCGGATGCGCGGTACTCGTCGAGAATCTGGGCGAATGCCTTCGCCTCGGGCTTGTACTCTTCCGGGAAGCCTTCGCCATCAACGAAGCGGTTGCCGTTGCCGTCCTCGAGGGAGCCAGCGCCACCAACGACCAGCAGGCGACCGGTAGGTGCCGCCGCGATTAGTGCGCGGTGTGCGTCGATAATCGGCTGCGCGGAGGTGCCGCGACCGGCAGGGACGGCAACAATGGTGACGTCGTGGGTGTTGACGATGTTGACCAGTGCCGCGGTGTCTGCAAGGTCGATGCTGTGGGCGGTAGCGCCTTCGGGTGCCTTGCCGGAGCGGGTGTAGGCGTCAACCTGGTGACCGCGGGAGATTGCTTCTGCTGCGGTGCGTGCGCCGACCATGCCGGTTGCGCCAATGATTGCGATATTCATGAGGGGTTCCTTTCGGAGTGGTTTCTATCGTTTTCTCTTGCGGTGTTACGCGTGATGGTTTTATAGTATCTATTAGAAACTGGGTACCTCAAGGTAACTATTTAGGGTTTTAAGAAAATACTTGAAAATATTTTTCGCACCCCTCACCACCCCCATAAAACAGCCCCTCAGCAGATTGAAAAGACAGCAGCTATGACCACCACGCTCACCTCCCCCGCCCGCACCCCGCAGGACGACCTGCCCGCCAATATTCTCGCCCGCGCCTGCCCCTCCCGCACGGTGATGCGTCACCTCACCGACCGGTGGACCCCGCTCATCGTTGCGGCACTCTCCGAGCAGCCCGTCGCCCGCTTCGGCGAACTCAAGGCAATGATTCAGGGCATCTCCCCCAAGGTCCTCACCCAGACCCTGCGCTCCATGGAACGCGACGGCCTGGTAGAACGCCAGGTTACCGCATCCATTCCGCCGCGCGTGGACTACGAACTGACCGCGCTCGGTACGACCCTCATTGAGCCGATGGCCGCCCTGCGCCACTGGGCGCAGGACAATATGCAGGCGGTACTCGAAGCCCGCGAGCGCTACGACGCCGCCGCACTAGAGAACGGCGACGCGTAAAACAGCGCTCTGAACAACCTCCAGATAAAGCAGTAGCCCTCCCCGTGAACTACTACGGGGAGGGCTACCTTTCATTCAGTTAGGAGACCATGTTGAAGGTCGGCGGGGTGAAAGCAATCGCGTTCACCTGCTTGTTCGTATCAAGCGTGCCGTTCTCACGAATCGTCGGGACGGTAATAACCACCTCGAACTGGTACATGCCTTCCATGAGCGTATTGCCACGCAACGCAAAACGTGCGGAGATACCGGTCGCCTTATCATTCACGCTCGACGCGAAGGGAATGACCTGGCCCTGAACGGTCTGAGTCTTGCCGTTGCGGGTCATGACGGTTGCCTTGCCGGTCGGGTCAGTCGTGAAAATCTGGCGGTCAATGATTTTACCCTCGGGCGAGAAGAGGTAAATGTCCATGGACGGGTGCAGGTGCGTGGTGCCGGTCGTCGCCTCCAGGGCGGAGACGTTGTAGGTCATCACGAACTCACCGCAGTTCAGGTTGAGGTCGCCCTCGGGGCCGTGAGTCGCCTCGTACACGGACATGAGGCGAATCGTTGCGGGGTTCGGTGAGGTTGCATTCTCCATGGACCACCACGCCTGACCGGTCTCCGGCGCAGTCACGGGCTTGTTCTTGGTGCGCGACTGCAGGGCGCCACTGGCGGGGTTGGTAATCATCCAGCCGCCGACCTGGGTGAAGTCCGGGCCGTGTACTGTCTTGCAATCATCAGCCGAAGCAGCGAATGCGGGTACCGCCGTGGAGGCGGCAATAGCGGGCACAGCCCAGAGCGCGCCGCGGGTGAGGTTGCGGCGGGTAACGGAACGAGCTCCCGTGGTGTGTGCGTCTGAAGAGTTATTCGAAATAGTCACAGATTTTTCTTTATCGTTCGGAAGCATCAAGGTTTTATTTGACACGTAAAACACCTTGATAGTGTACAGCATGTATCTGCACTCAGTAGAACTTCATGAACAATGAGTTACCTCATGGCGAAAAACCCACGTCGGCCCCTAAACGCCGGGCTTAGAACACCGGGTTTAGGCGTGACCCGCCTCCTTCATCAGGCGTAGCTCCTTCTTCAAATCGGCAAGCTCATCACGCAGACGCGCCGCCAACTCAAATTGCAGGTTCTCCGCCGCCACGCGCATCTGCTCGTTCATCTGCTCAATCAAATCCAGCAGGTCCTCGGCGGGTGCCGCCGCCAGGCCGTCGGCACGAACGCGCGCCTCCGCACGGGCGAGAAGCTCCTCCGACTCCGGGGTGCTCGTGGCAATCTTCGACGAGGTCGCAGAACCGGTCTTCGCACCCGCGCTCACCGTGCGGGCACCCTTCTTACCGCTCTTACGCTGCTGCAGAAGCTCGCGGGTGTCCTCTTCCTCGCGGGCGAGCACATCCGTAATATCGGCAATCTTCTTCCGCAGAGGCTGCGGGTCAATGCCGTGCTCACGGTTGTACGCCTGCTGAATCTCGCGGCGGCGGTTCGTCTCATCAATCGCCACGCGCATAGAATCCGTAATCTTATCGGCGTACATGTGCACCTGACCGGACACGTTACGCGCCGCACGACCAATCGTCTGAATCAGCGAAGTGGTCGAACGCAGGAAGCCTTCCTTATCGGCATCCAGAATCGCAACCAGTGACACTTCGGGCAGGTCCAGGCCCTCACGCAGCAGGTTAATACCGACCAGCACGTCGAAGGTGCCCAGGCGCAGCTCGCGCAGGAGCTCCACGCGGCGCAGAGTGTCCACGTCGGAGTGCAGGTACTGCACCTTCACGCCGTGCTGCAGCAGGTACTCGGTCAGGTCCTCCGCCATGCGCTTGGTGAGGGTCGTAACCAGCACACGCTCGTCACGCTCAACGCGCACGCGAATCTCCTCGAGCAGATCATCAATCTGCCCCTTGGTCGGCTTAACCACAATCTCCGGGTCAATCAGACCGGTCGGGCGAATAATCTGCTCCACATAACCATCAGCCTGCGACAGCTCATACTTGCCGGGGGTCGCCGAAAGGTAAATCGTCTGACCGATGCGCTCCAGAAACTCCTCCCACTTCAGCGGGCGGTTATCCATCGCCGAGGGCAGGCGGAAACCGTGCTCAACCAGGGTGCGCTTGCGGGACATATCGCCCTCGTACATGGCGCCAATCTGCGGAACCGTCACGTGCGACTCGTCAATAATCAGCAGAAAATCATCCGGGAAATAATCCAGCAGACAGTTCGGGGCGCTGCCGGGGGCACGACCGTCGATGTGGCGCGAGTAGTTCTCGATGCCGTTGCAGAAGCCCATCTGCTCCATCATTTCCAGGTCGTAGGTGGTGCGCATGCGCAGGCGCTGCGCCTCCAGCAGCTTGCCCTGGGATTCGAGGGTCTGCAGGCGATCGCGCAGCTCATCCTCAATGGAGGTAATAGCCTTCGCCATGCGCTCCGGGCCAGCAACGTAGTGGCTTGCGGGGAAGACATACATTTCTTCTTCCTCGCGAATCACCTCGCCGGTCAGCGGGTGCAGGGTGTAAATCGCCTCAATCTCATCACCGAAGAACTCAACGCGGATCGCGTTCTCCTCGTACATGGGGATGATTTCGACGGTATCGCCGCGCACACGGAACGTGCCGCGGTGAAAGTCCATGTCGTTACGCGCGTACTGCATCGCCACGAACTGACGCAGCAGCTCGTCGCGGTCAATCTCCTCACCGCGACGCAGAGTCACCATCTGCTCAATGTACTCCTCGGGCGTGCCCAGACCATAAATGCAGGACACGGTCGCAACCACCACCACGTCACGGCGAGTCAGCAGGGAGTTCGTCGCCGAGTGGCGCAGACGCTCCACTTCCTCATTGATGGAGGAGTCCTTCTCAATGAAGGTATCGGTCTGCGGCACGTACGCCTCAGGCTGGTAGTAGTCGTAGTACGAGACGAAATACTCCACCGCGTTATTCGGCAGAAGCTCACGCAGCTCATTCGCCAGCTGCGCCGCCAGAGTCTTATTCTGCACGAGCACCAGAGTCGGACGCTGCACCGCCTCAATCAGCCAGGCTGCGGTCGCGGACTTACCTGTACCGGTAGCGCCCATCAGCACAATGTCCTTCTCACCGTTCTGCACACGCTCGGTGAGCTCGGCGATAGCCTTCGGCTGATCACCGGCAGGCTGGAAGGGGCTGACCACTTCAAAGGGGGCGACGATGCGGTTAATTTCGGGTGCGTAACTCATGTATCCATCCTAGGGGAAAGCCGCCCAATGCGCCCCAGGATTGGTCACCCTTTTCTACTGGCGCAATATAATCACGCGCAATAGTCCAGACACGACAGGTAACAAGCCATCACCATGAAAGTGCCCAAGTTCATAAAAGAGGGGGCTCAAAAGATAAGGGGCTTTCGACTGGCTCATATTCTCTACCGGGCAGGAGGCGAGCGGGAGCATTTTCCCGCACGATGACGGTGCTCTTAGGAACAGTGCTCTTAGGGGTGGCCGCTCTCCCCCGCAGCCGCCGCCGCTCACGGGCACCGCACCGCAGAAGATAAGCGGCAACACATAAAGACTTATGACGGGCGCTCCGCACTCACCCCCTTTGCCTCCTTGATGTGGCTCACATATGTTTAGAGCGCATACACGCAGACAGAACGGGACCACAAGAGCGCACGGAAGGACTCCATGAGCACGACCACGGAGACAGCTTCACAGGCAACTCCGAACGAATCCACAGAAGCGAACCCGGAGGCGAACCCCACCGGCGCGCCGGTTTCCAAGACTGAGCATCGCAGCAGCCTCTTCGCGTCCTCGTACCCGCTGATTCTGCTCATCGCCCTCACCATTCTGCTGGGCGTCACCTACCTCTCGCTCATCACCGGCAGGTACCCGCTCGAATTGGATGAGCTCTTCCGCATTCTCGGTAAGAACTGGTTCGGCATGGACCTGAAAGTCTACAAGCCCGCCGAAAACATGCTGTTGACCGTACGTATTCCGCGTCTGCTCGCCGCCGGGCTCATCGGTGCCGCCCTCGCCATTGCGGGCGCCACCTTCCAGGCGGTCTTCCGTAACCCGCTGGTCTCCCCGTACCTGCTAGGTGTTTCGCAGGGTGCATCGGTGGGTGCTGCCTCCGCCATTCTGCTGGGTGTGGGCACGAGCCTCGCCATTCAGGGTTCTGCCCTCGCCGGCGGCCTCGCGGCAGTACTGCTGACCGTGAGCATTCCGCGTCTGCTCAAGAATCAGTCCACGCTCATGCTGGTGCTTTCCGGCGTGATTGTGGGTGGCTTTGGCACCGCCGCGCTGGGTGCGTTGAAGTTCATTGCGAACCCTGAAACTCAGCTGGCGCAGATTGTGTTCTGGCAGATGGGCTCCCTGCAGGACGTACGCGCGGAAGCACTCACGCAGTTTGCGCTGGTGGCGGTGCCCTGCATTCTGTTGCTCTTGGCGATGCGTTGGCGCATCAATATCCTCTCGCTCGGTGACGATGAGGCGCGCACCCTCGGCATTAACCTGACCCGCACCCGCGGTATCACCATTCTGCTGGCAACCCTGGTCACCGCGACCAGCGTGTGTATTGGCGGCCCGATTTCTTGGGTTGGTCTGGTCATTCCGCACCTGTGCCGCCTGCTGGTCGGTAGTGACACGACCAAGCTCATGCCGCTGTCCGTGCTGATGGGTGCTTCGTTCATGATGTTCGTCGATACCCTGGCGCGTAGCCTCACCAGTGCGGAGGTACCTCTGAGCGTACTGACCGGCTTCATTGGCACGCCCCTGTACGTGGCGCTGCTACTGCTTGGAAAGGTTCGGGTGAAGTAATGTCGCCTTCCATTCCCAATGCTCAGCAGCGCACGGATGCGAGCGCAGAGGTTCTGCTACACCTGGACGATGCGGGCTTCCGTTACGGCCACCGGGGCGCGCGCATCAATCGCCGCCGCGCTGGTCTGCACCGTTCTGAGCACCGCTCCAGCCGCTGGATTTTCCGCAACGTGAACCTGCAGGTGCGACGCGGTGAGGTCCTCGCCATTCTGGGTCACAACGGTGTGGGTAAGTCCACCCTGTTGAACTCCCTAATTGGTTTGCACTCGCTCACCGAGGGCACCGTCCACCTGGGCGGTGAGCCGCTGGATTCTTTGACCGCGACGGAGCGTGCCCGCCGCATCGCGTACCTTCCGCAGATGGAGGGTCGCGGCATCTCCTACACCGTGACCGAGTACCTGCTGATGGGTCGCGCACCCTATATTGGGTTGTTCTCTTCGCCCTCGCGCCGTGACCGTGAGCAGGTGCACACCGTGATGGAGGAACTGGGGCTGCTCGACCTGGCGCACTCCCCGTTGGATGAGCTGTCCGGCGGTCAGCGTCAGCAGGTGGGTATTGCCCGAACCCTGGTGCAAGACGCCCCGCTCATCGTTCTGGACGAGCCGACGAGCGCCCTCGATGTGGCGAATCAGGCGAAGGTTCTGCGGAAGATTCGGCAGCTGCGCGATGCCGGGTACGGGGTCATCTTCACGACCCACAACCCGGATCACGCCCTCATGCTGGATGCGACCGTCGCCCTGCTTGGTGCGCGCGATATGCCCGATACCGTGCCAAACGCAGCGCCGGAGGTACCTGCAGATGCGCCGGCTCAGCTTTTGACGGGCCGCGCCTCCAAGGTGCTCACGAGCGAGGTTCTCTCACGCACCTTCAATACCGGCCTGACGGTGGCCTACTCCCCCGAGCTGGGGCGTTCCAGCGTACACATGACGAGCCTCGATAGCTGAGACTCCGCAGCGTTTAGATTTCCGGTGGTGGTTTGGGCAGTACACAAGAGATGCGGTAGAGGTGCCCTTTGTCTTGTGAGAGGCGTGTCCCTAGCACGCCTGCCCCACCCAGGCCGCCGCCGGGTTATTCACTTATCCGTTGTACACCACAGAAAGACACATCATGAAAATCACGAAGTTCCACACCGGCATTGCCCTGACCACTTCCCTGCTGCTGGCTGCGCTGACCGGTTGCGGCGCCGCGAACACCGCCTCCTCCTCTGCATCGGGTTCCGCATCGAGCTCAGTGTCCGCTTCCGCCTCCTCTCAGAGCTCGAAGAAGCACACCAGCTTCTTCGTGAAGGATAACGGCGACGGCACCAAGGTCATCAAGGACATTGACGGCAAGGAGGTCACCGTCCCCACCACCCCGGAGCGCATCGCTGACCTGTGGCACGCAAACAACCAGGTGGTTCTGCTGCTCGGCGGCGCTGAGAAGCTGGTGTCCACCACGACTAACGTGAAGTCTCTGGCATGGTTCAAGCAGGTGTACCCCGGCATTGAGAAGGTTGACGCGCCGGTGAAGGGCACCGACGTGAACATGGAGCAGCTGCTTGCCGATAAGCCGGAGGTGCTGCTCGCCTCCTCGAAGGAGCAGATTGCGAAGGCAGCTGAGGCGGGTATCCCGGCGGTGCACGTTGAGTTCCAGAACTTCGCGGACCTGAAGCGCACCGTTGAGCTGACCGCCGAGGTGATTGGCACCGACGAGGCGATTGAGCGTGCCGAGAAGTACCTGGCGTACCTGGAGAAGAACGAGAACCTCATCAAGGAGCGTCTGCAGGGCGTCACCGAGTCCCCGAAGGTTCTGCACATTGCGGGCGGTTCTGACCTGACGAAGGTGGACGGCTCGAACTCTCTGATTGGCGAATGGATGAAGCTTTCGGGTGCGAAGAACTCCCTGGACGGCGTGGAGAACCTGAAGAACATTTCTCTGGAGCAGATCATTGCCTCGCAGCCGGAGTACATCATCATTGGCGGCGCGGATGCGCAGAAGGGCGTGGACGCGATCAAGGCTGACGCCGCGTGGGCTGACGTTCCGGCGGTGAAGAACGGCAAAATTATTAAGAACCCGGTCGGCACCTTCAACTGGGACCGCTACTCCGCTGAGCAGGCTCTGCAGATTCTGTGGGCGGCGAAGCTGTTCCACCCCGAGAAGTTCTCCGACGTTGACCTGGTGAAGGAGACCCGCGAGTTCTACTCGACCTTCTACGGCTACCAGCTGACCGAGGATGAGGCGCAGCGCATCATCAATGGTCAGGGTCCCGCAACTAACTAACGTGATGGCAGCTCACCTGGCGACCGGTTAGTTCGTTAAACACGTACCGCCCGGAACCGTGCTCACAGCACGATTCCGGGCGGTATTTTATTGGTTTGTAGCCGTGGGGTGCCGCAGTGCTAGTTGACGGCAGCGCTAGTTGACCGCAGTGTTAGCGCACCTCCACGGTGGCTCCGGCGAGGCTCATCAGCGCCCGGTTCGTCAGCGGAAGGTACCCGTTCAGGGCGCTCAAAATCAGCTGCATGGTGCGCTCTTCATCCTCCACGCTCAGCCCACGCGGAATACCCACACCCGGCACGCAGATGCGCTGCTTGTACAGGTCAATCACCGCGCACACGGTGCGGTTCGGCACGCCCAACACCGGAAGCATGCCTCGGTGATTGATGGTGCGCAGACCCTTACCGACCACGGCGGCGGTGCGGATATCCGGGCGGGCACTCCTCGCGAACCGGGAGGCACCCGCACCGTTCGCAAAAGCGGCAGGGTCGGGAATACTATTCGGCACCGCGCTCTTCTCGTTCAGCACAGACAGCAGCGGCTCCCCCACCGCGGCGGTGACCGCCACGTAGCGTACCTGCCGGTCCATGGCGTTGAGGAAGTCCAGTTCCGCGTACTCCTCCACGCGGTAGTTTTCGACCAGACCGGCCTCGCCCGCCCCGGTTTCTTCCACGGTGCGGGTGATGACTTCTTCATCGTAGAAGCTTGCCACGCACACCTGCGGGGCGCCGCGCTCAATGCGGGCGCGGCACTGGTAATCATCATCGAGCAGCCAGAGGGACAGCTCATAGCCGTCGGGCACATCACGCACACCGGTCGCGAGCAGCACTTCACTGCCGTCCAGGGAGAACGGCTCCCAGCCTGCCGGTTCGAAAGCGTTGAGGGCACCGTCCAGGGCGGGGTTGCAGGAGCCGAGGCTCGGCGCCTGATCAGCCGGGGTGAACGCCTCGGTGGAGGGCATGGCGATGGTGAGCCCGCGCATCCTGCCGGCGAGGCAGAGCTCAACCGCCATGAGCAGGTGACCCGCACCTTCACGGCTCAGTGCTGGGCTCTGAACCAGGTGCGCCACACCGGAGTTATCCAGACTGAGGTGTTCGCCAACTCCGCGGGCGGCGTTCGAGTAGCGGTTGTGCAGGCGCACCAGCTCATCAATGGGCAGGGCACGGCCCACGGCACCGAACGCCTGGGCGATAGCGTGAACGTGTTCGGGGAAGACGCGGCAGAGCCTGCCGAGCTGACGGGCAAACTCTGCCGGACGCTGCGTGAGCACGCCCAGCAGGGTGCCGAGGTTCTGCTGGCGGTAGGCGTTGAGTAGCTGGGCGACGGTGGCGGGTTCAAGCTGCTCGACAGTGCCCATCTTGGGGAGGCGCGCTCCCTGGCGGTTGAGGGTTGCGGTGCCGCCGCGGCTGCCCGCGGACTGCTCTGATGAGTTTTTGCCTGCTTGTTCGTCTACTTGTTGATAGTAGGTTCCCGACTGCGTCACGTTTTCACGACCTTGAGCTCTTCAGAGCGTTCGTTAGCTGATTCTTCGTAAGGTGACGGGCGGGGCTCAGCGCCTACCGGCAGATGGTTCGTGCACACACTCGACCGTCTGCCGGATCGTATAGTACCGGCATACAGCTGTGCCTCGTTCCTTGAGCAACTAAGCTATAGCTTCAAGACGTCAGCATCAGGACCTCAGCGCTGAGATAGTACCCAGTTCTCGGCGCTGAGATGTCAGCGTTGAGCCCTGCCCGTCAGTGCGGGCGCACGCGTTCCCTCGTGGAGGCGTCGGGCTGGGTTACCGCTGGTAATGAACCCGTTGCCCGTGCCGTGGAGGGGCGTGTGCGTTCCGCAACGCTTTTTAGGCTATCAGCTTTAGCAGGCAATTACTAGGGTTAGAGTAACTATTAACTAAGGTTGGACTACCTTTTGGGTTTTGAGGGCTTTATACGGGTGCTTTAGCCCGGAAATATGGGACTGGAAATCTAGGATTGGGAATCTAGGGGCCGGCAACCTAGACCGGCAAATCCACCCACTGCGTATCCCCCCAGGTCACACTCGCCGCACCGGAACTCAAGCTCACCACCAGCTCCTCGGCACGGGCCAGCTCCTCCGGGCGGTCAAACACGCCCAGGGAAATCGTGGCACCCTCCGCACCGTACTCGGTACCCAGCACGTTCAGACCGGCGGCACGGATCTCGTTCTCCAGGCGGCCAGCATCCGCATGCGAACTGGGCACCTGACCCACACGCAGACGCTCACGCGAATCGAATAGCGCACCGTCCAGGGTCTGCACCACCGAATCAGTGTAGGCGCGCACCAAACCGCCCGCGCCGAGCTTAATGCCACCAAAATAGCGCACGACCACGGCAACCACATCCGACAGGTCGGTGGTGCCGTCCTCGCGGGTCTGACGCGCCAGCAGCGCCTGCATCATGGGCACACCGGCGGTACCGGCGGGCTCACCATCATCGGAGGAACGCTGAATATCGCGGTCAGCACCAATAATGAACGCCGAACACACGTGGCGGGCGTCGTGGTAGGTCTTGCGCACCGACTCAATGTAGGCGCGTGCCTCCTCAACGGTGCTCACGCGCTTGATGTGACCAATAAATTCGCTACGCTTAATTTCGAGGAGGCTCTCATAGGGCTCATCGCCGCGCGGCACAAGGTAGCGGTTGGCGCGAGTTTCTTCCTGCATGTGTCCTCCTCTGATCAGTACCTATCTATTGTGGCACAGCCCGTCAGGAGCACCGTCCATGTCCCAGCCTTCTTCCCCGGCCTCTACTGCCCTGCACCGTTACGCCCTCACCGGCGGTATCGGCAGCGGCAAGAGCACCATCGCCTCCCTCTTCGTTGAGCAGGGCGCGTTCCTGGTGGATGCGGACGCTATCTCCCGCTCCCTCATGGAACCCGGCGAGGCGGTGCTCGCCCGCACGGTCGCGGAGTTCGGTGAGCATCTGCTCGATGCGGACGGCCGCCTCAACCGCCCCGCCCTGGCGCGTCTCGTATTCAATGATGAGCAGGCGCGCCTGCGTCTGAACGCGATTGTGCATCCAGCTATTCGTGAACGTGCCGCGCAGCTGGTGGAGCAGGCGCAGTCCGAACCCGGGTTTAGCGGCGTGGTACTGGAGGATATTCCTCTGCTCGTGGAGACCGGCGACCCGTCCGCCTTTGAGGGCGTGGTCGTGGTGCGCACTCCCCTGGCGACTCGTCTGCAGCGCCTCGTGTCTTCGCGCGGTATGAGTGAGGAGGATGCGCGCGCCCGCATTGCCGCGCAGGCAACCGACGAGCAGCGTGAGGCGGTCGCAACCTGGATTATCGATAACGGCGGCTCGCTGGAGGAAACCGCCGAGCAGGTGCGTGCCGTCTGGGAGCAGATGACCGCCGCCTAAAGCCCCCCCCCGCATCACCCGGCACCTAAAACCTACCCCGGAACCCAACCTCTCCACAACGCAAAGAACCCCCTCATCTCCCAAACGGGAGATGAGGGGGTTCCCCTGCTCTAGGCACCCCACGCGGGGGCTACCTATCGGCTATTACGCCTGATGAGTGCTCATCTGAGCGGCAGATTAGTTGCCGGTCAGCTTCTTGCGGAGCTCAGCCAGTGCCTCATCCGATGCGAGGGTACCTGCGGAAGCGGGCTCCTCGGAGGAGTAAGAGGTCGGTGCGGGCTCAGCTGCTGCGGGAGCTGCTGCTGCAGCCTCTGCGTCAGCCTCGAGAGCCTTAGCAACCTGAACCTTGTGAGCCTCGAAGCGAGCCTGTGCCTCTGCGTACTGTGCTTCCCAAGCCTCGCGCTGTGCGTCGAAGCCTTCCAGCCACTCGTTAGCCTCGGGGTCGAAGCCCTCGGGGTACTTGTAGTTGCCAGCCTCGTCGTACTCTGCAGCCATGCCGTACAGAGCGGGGTCAAACTCGGTAGCGTTGGGGTCAACGCCCTCGTTTGCCTGCTTGAGGGACAGGGAGATGCGGCGGCGGTCCATGTCGATGTCGATGATCTTAACGAAGACCTCTTCACCAACGGAGACGACCTGCTCAGCCAGGTCAACGTGGCGGGTTGCCAGCTCGGAGATGTGGACGAGGCCCTCGATGCCGTCCTCAACGCGCACGAATGCACCGAAGGGAACGAGCTTGGTGACCTTGCCGGGAACAATCTGACCCAGTGCGTGGGTGCGAGCAAATGCCTGCCACGGATCTTCCTGGGTTGCCTTGAGGGACAGGGACACGCGCTCGCGGTCCAGGTCCACCTCGAGAACCTCGACGGTAACGGGCTGGCCAACCTCGACAACCTCGGACGGGTGGTCGATGTGCTTCCAGGACAGCTCGGAAACGTGAACCAGACCGTCCACGCCACCCAGGTCCACGAATGCACCGAAGTTGACGATGGAGGAGACAACGCCCTCGCGGACCTGACCCTTCTCCAGCTCGTTGAGGAAGGAGGAGCGAACAGCGGACTGAGTCTCTTCCAGGTATGCACGGCGGGACAGAACAACGTTGTTGCGGTTCTTGTCCAGCTCGATGATCTTAGCTTCGATCTGCTGACCGATGTAAGGTGCGAGGTCGCGGACGCGGCGCATCTCAACGAGGGATGCGGGCAGGAAGCCACGCAGACCGATGTCGAGGATAAGGCCACCCTTGACAACCTCGATAACGGTACCGGTAACGACGCCGTCGTTTTCCTTGACCTTCTCGATGTCGCCCCATGCACGCTCGTACTGTGCGCGCTTCTTGGAGAGGATCAGGCGACCTTCCTTGTCCTCCTTGGTGAGGACGAGTGCCTCAACCTCGGAGCCGAGCTCGACAACTTCAGAGGGGTCGATGTCGTGCTTGATGGACAGCTCGCGGGAGGGGATGACGCCTTCGGTCTTGTAACCGATGTCGAGCAGAACCTCATCGTGGTCGATCTTAACGACCTGGCCGGAGACGAGATCGCCGTCGTTGAAGACCTTGATGGTCTTCTCGACTGCCTCGAGGAATGCCTGCTCGTCGCCGATGTCGTTGATTGCGACCTGAGGGATGTTGGTGCTCATGTAGTGAGGGCTCCAATTGGATTTCTAATAGGTCGACGCTGCCGGTTCACCGCTCAACACCCCCCGGGTGGAGGCGCCGACCGGCTCACTGTTTCACCCCGGCGCGCACGGTATAGGACCGCTAACGCCTTTGAACGAGGTGAGGAAACGTCGAGCTGACGGATACTTACAATGTGTACCACCCACCGGAAGCAAATGCTCTAGGCAGGGTGTGCGAGCGGTCTGTGCCCGTTTTCTTAAGGAGAAAAAGAGCATAGAAAACCCGTACGTTGGTACACGCGATTAATAGTGTACGGGAATCCCGGGCGTGTCGTCAATGGTTACGCGCCCGGTTTTACTCCCCTATTTTGCAGGTAGGAGGGGCACAGCTTGCGGGGCGATGCTCGTCCTCGTTCCTACAGGGGCACCCGCCCTCGCTTCGCTTCGGGCACCCTGATGTCACTTTCGGACGACACCGCCCCTCCGCGTGAGGCGCCAAGCTGGAGCGCAGGGTAGCTATACCCTCCGGAAGCGACATCAGGGTACCCTCTCGGGTGCTCTCCGCAGCGAAGCAAAGAGAGAGCGGAGCGCCCGAGAGGGTGGGTTCCCCTGCAGGAGCGGAGGAAGGGTATAGCGTACCCACCCACCCGCCCTGTAGGAACGAGGACGATAACCGCCTTTCCATGCGGAACCGTGCATCCCCCGCCGAGCCAAGCGACCCAGCTTTTCCAAGCGGAAACTGAGGAATGAGCCTAGTGGCCCGCCTCCTGCCAGGACTTACCCCAGCCGACCTGCACATCCAGAGGAACACGCAGGGATGCGGCACCGCTCATCTCCTCGACCAGCACGCGTTCGGCGGCTTCACGCTCACCGGTGGCGACTTCGAGGATGATTTCGTCATGCACCTGCAGCAGCATGCGGGTCTTCAGGCCCTCTTCGCGCAGGCGGCGGTGAATGTTGATCATGGCAATCTTGATGATGTCCGCGGCGGTGCCCTGAATCGGGGCGTTGAGGGCGGCGCGCTCGGCGGCTTCTCGGCGTACACGGTTGGGCGAGTCCAGGTCGGGCAGCACGCGGCGGCGGCCGAAAATGGTTTCGGTGTAGCCGTCCTGGTGTGCCTGCTTGAGCACGCCGCGCAGGAAGCGGCCCACGCGTCCGAAGCGTTTGAAGTAGTTGGTGCGCAGTTCGCCTGCTTCGTCGGAGCTGATGTTCAGCTGCTTGGCGAGGCCGAAGCGGGACAGGCCGTATGCCAAGCCGTAGGACATTGCCTTGACCTTGGAGCGCTGCTCGGGGGTGACATCTTCGGGGGCTACGCCGAAGACTTCGGAGCCGACGTAACGGTGCAGGTCCTCCCCCGCTTCGTAGGCTGCGATGAGCTTCTCATCGGCGGCGAGGTGCACCATGATGCGCATTTCGATCTGCGAGTAGTCGGCGGTGAGTAGACCCTCGTACTCCACACCGTCGACGGGTGCGGGCGCGACAATGAAGGCGCCACGGATGCGGCGGCCTTCTTCGGTGCGGATCGGGATGTTCTGCAGGTTCGGCGCGGTTGAGGAGAGGCGACCGGTGGAGGCGGCACCCTGCTGGAAGGTGGTGTGTACGCGTCCGTCGTCGGCGGCTGCTTTCTGCAGGCCTTCGACGGTCTGTACGAGTTTGATGTTGTCGCGGTAGGCGGCGAGCGCACCGAGGAATGCGGCACCGTCGGACTCCGGGGAGATTTTGGTGAGCAGTTCGGTGACGGATTCAGCGTCGGTGGAGTAGCCGGACTTGATTTTGCGGGTGTGCGGCAGGGCGAGCTTGTCGAAGAGCACGGTCTGCAGCTGTTTGACGGAGGCGAGGTTGAGGGGCTCTTCGCCGTCGTCGGTTTGGACGGTGTCGCCGATGATGGTGCGTGCGGCGTCTTGCGCCTGGTTAGCGCGTGCGGAGAAGGTGTCGTGCAGTTCGGCAAGGAGCGCGTCAGAGACGGCGATGCCTGCCTGTTCCATGTCTGCGAGGACGTAGAGTAGCGGCAGTTCAATTTCTTCGTAGACCTTCAGCTGGCCGTGTTCTTCCATTTCAAAGTGCAGCAGGCGTGCGAGTTCGTGGATGATGCGGCTGATTTGCGTGAAGTAGCGCAGGTTGTCGACGGGTTCGGCTTCGCCAGGCAGGCTGAAAAGGGAGGGTTCTGCCTCGTCTTCTTCGGGTTGGAAGACGAGCTGCGCGTAGGGGTCCTTGGGGATCCAGAGGTAGCGTTCGGCGAGGTCTTCCATGCGTTCGGAGAAGAGTTTGCGGGTTGCGGTGGGGATGAAGCCGCACATGTAGGAGGACAGGGCGGGGTCTTCGACGGCGCCGGCGAGTTCGTAGCCGTAGGCGCGCAGAAGTTTTCGCTGAACCTTGAGGTCCATGACGATTTTGCGGGCTGCTTCGTCGGAGAGCCAGGCGGCGAGGGCGGCGTCGAGTTCCGGGTCGATGGTGCGGGTGTCGACCCAGAGGCTGGTGTTCTTGCTGGTGAGGAGCACGCCGAGCAGTTCGGGGTTTTCTTCGGCGGCGCGGATCTTGGTTTTGGTGACCTTGACGGCGGGTGCGTCGCCGATGGCGGGGCGCGCTACGGGCAGGTTGGTGACCGGGTAGAGGGTCACGGCGCCTTCGAGGCGTTCGGGTACGGCGATGGGCGCGCCCTGTTCGTCGTTGCCGTAGTTTTCTTCGGCTGCGGAGGCGCAGAAGGCGCGGAATGCTGCTGCGTCTGCGTTTTTGGTGGGTGCGCTGGTGGCAATGGGTGCGTAGACGGGGCCGGTGGGTGCCTTCTTGGTGGCGCCCTCCTCCCCTGCTTCTGCGGTGGAGCTTGCAGGACCTGCGGTTCCGGCGGCGCGTACGATGGGGCCGAGGGTGTCGGCGGCGCGCTTGCGGATGGTGCGGAACTCTACTTCGTCGAAGAAGGTGTTGAGTGCATCCAGGTCGGGGGTGAATGCGGTGTCTTCGAGGGTGACGTTCAGGTCGAGGTCGTTGACGAGCTGGTTGAGGCGGCGGTTGCGTACTACGTTGTCGATGTTTTCGCGTAGTGCTTCGCCCTTCTTGCCGCCGATTTTGTCGCTGTTTTCGATGACGGCGTCGAGGGAGCCGTATTCGCCGAGCCATTTGGCGGCGAAGCCTGGGCCCACGCCGGGTACGCCGGGCAGGTTGTCCGCCTGCTCACCGGTTAGGGCGGCGAGGTCGGGGTACATGTGCGGGGGTACTTTGGTTTTCTTTTCGACGGCGGCGGGGTCCATGCGCTGAATACCCTTGGAGGGGCCGGTGGTGACCGGGTAGAGCAGGGTAACGTCGTCGGTGACGAGCTGGAAGATGTCGCGGTCGCCGGAGAGGATGAGGACCTTGTAGCCGGCTTCGGTGCCGCGGCGGGTGAGGGTTGCGACGATGTCGTCGGCTTCGTAGTTTTCGTAGGTGAGCGCGGGGATGTTGAGCGCGCCGAGCATCTTTTTGATGAGGTCGATCTGGCCGTTGAAGGCTTCGGGAATGGCGTTGCGGCCACCCTTGTATTCGCCGTATTCGGCGGTGCGGAAGGTGCCGCCGGGCAGGTCGAAGGCTACGGCGATGTGGCTGGGCTGGTTGTCTTTGATGATGCTCAGCAGGGTGGAGAGGAAGGCGTGGACGGCTTCGGTGTGCTGGCCGTCGCTGCGCACGAAGATGTGCTGTCCGGTCTTTTCGGCCATGGTGTAGATGCCGAAGAAGGAGCGTAGGGCGAGGGAGTGTCCGTCAATGAGCAGGAGGGTTTTGTTCTCTGTAGTCACTCCTCTAGTGTATCGAGTCTGAGTTTTCTTGGTGGTTGGCTTCGTGACGGCTGGGTTGGGGGGGCTAGTTTCGGTGATTGCGGGTTTGGACTGTGGGGAGGCGCCCGCGCTGTGTTGGGTGCCGGTACTGTGTTGAGTGCCGGCGCTGTGCCATATAGCGGAATAACGGGGTGTGTGGAAAGAGTTTTACCTCATATGTAGGTGCCGGTGGGGTGCGTTTGGTGAGTTTTTCTCCCAAAAACTGTGCCCTAAGCCACTATGTGAGGTGGATAATAATACGGTTTCCAGATAATATATAACCTTATTATCGCCTCCAGCGTAGGAACCCCCCACACCCCGTGTATTCATAGGCAGAACTCTACCCAGAATTCACCGGCAGGATTCATCGGACTGTGAGGGCACATCCCGCGCTTAACACACAACGAACCCTCATTTAGGAACCCATGAAGGTACTCAAAAAAATCCCCCTGATCCTGTGGATTGTCATCGCAATTGGCGCGGGTGTGCTCATCGGTCTCTTCACCCCCGGAATGATTAGCGGCATCAATGACGCAACCGGCGCAGCCATCCCCACCGACCTCATTGTGCAGCTCTTCGTCTCCTTCTCGACCGTATTCAGCGCCTTCCTGAGCTTCGCGATTCCGCTGATTATTATCGGCTTCATCGTGCCCGGCATTGGTTCCCTCGCGCAGGGTGCGGGCAAGATGCTCGGCATCACCGTGGGTCTGGCATACCTCTCCAGCATCCTTGCTGGCTTCCTGGCACTGACCTGCGCACTGCTGCTCTACCCCATCATCCTGAAGGGTCAGCAGCTCGCTTCCTTCGATAACCCTGAGAACGCCCTCTCCACCGGTTACGTTTCCATTCAGCTGACCCCGATTATGGGCGTGCTGAGCGCACTGATTCTCTCCTTCATCCTGGGTCTGGGCATTACCGCCCTGAAGACCCGTGCGATGCTGAACCTCTTCGAGGACTTCCAGGTCATCGTTGAGAAGATGCTCAGCTACGTGATTATCCCCCTGCTGCCGGTGCACATTGTGGGCGTGTTTGCGAACATGACCCTCGCCGGTCAGGTGGCAAAGATTCTGACGGTCTTCGTCTGGGTCTTCGCCATGATCTTCATCCTGCACTGGGTCACCCTGACCCTGCAGTACTCGGTGGCTGGCGCAGTCTCCCGCCGCAACCCCTTCAAGATGCTCAAGACCATGATGCCCGCGTACTTGACCGCAATCGGCACCCAGTCTTCGGCTGCGACCATCCCGGTGACCGTGCGTTCTGCAAAGAAGGCTGGCGTTTCTGCTCGCGTGGCTGACTTTGCAATCCCCCTGTGCGCGACCATTCACCTCTCCGGCTCCATGATTACCATTACCTCCTGCGCGGTGGCTGTGCTGTTCATGACCGGTAAGGGCCCCGACTTCGGTTCGCTGGCTCCCATGGTTCTGGTACTCGGCGTGATGATGGTTGCCGCTCCCGGCGTTCCCGGCGGTGGCGTGATGACCGCAATCGGTCTGCTCGAGTCCATGCTCGGCTTTGACTCCTCCATGATTGCCCTGATGATTGCCCTGTACCTGGCTCAGGACTCCCTCGGCACCGCAACCAACGTGACCGGTGACGCGACCATCGCAACCCTGACCGAGCGTATCTCCAAGGCAATCGGAGCGAACCCCGATAAGGAAATCCGCGACGAGGACATCGAAAAGGCAGAAGCTATTTCCGCCTAATCCTCTCCGCTTCCATAGCGTTTTTCAGCCCCGCCTCCTGAGTTCAGGAGGCGGGGCTGACCCGTACCCGGAAGCACTCGCGAAAAGCTATCCCACCCAAAGCAACAAAAACCAAGGAGTACACTGGAAGTCATGACTGAAAACAACACACAGCACGCACCCGTCCGCGCGGCAGCACCCACCACCCTCACCGCAGAAGAAATCAAGGCGCAGCTGACCGAAAGCGGCATCCCCGAGCATCTGCACCCCTACTTCCCCCGCGGCCTGGGCGAGCTCATCCCCGCCATGGGCATTAAGTTCCAGGAACTCACCGCAGAACGCACCGTCGCAACCATGCCCGTCGCCGGTAATACCCAGCCCATCGGCCTGCTGCACGGCGGCGCCAACGTGGTCCTCGCCGAGACCCTCGGCTCGCTCTCCGCGGGTGTGCACGGCGGCGAAAACCTCGTAGCAGTCGGCGTGGACATCAACGCAACCCACGTGCGCCCGGCAGTCTCCGGCGTGGTTACCGCAACCTGCACCGCCGTCAAGCTCGGACGCACCCTGTGCATCCACACCATCGACATTGTGGATGAGCGCGGCCGCACCACCTGCACCGCACGCATCACCAACATGCTGATCCCCCGCCCCACCGCCTAACGTCCTACAACTTCAGCAAGTAGCCTAAAATCGTAGAAGCACGGGGTACACGGCACCCCGCCAACACCCCACCAGAAGGTACGACCAGAAGGAGCACCATGGCCCGCGAGCGCACCCCCTATTTCAAGCGTTACCCGAAGATTGTGCGCGCCAAGCGCATTGTCCTGCCCATCGCAATCGGCGTGATGCTGGTGTGCCTGGTGACCGCCATCAACAACCCCGGCAGCTTCTGGTGGCTGGGCGTAATGCTCGGTACCGGCGGCATGCTCTGGGCTGGCTCCCCCACGGACCGCCCCATCAGCGGCCCGAATAATGACGAAGACGATTTGAACCGCTACCTGCGTTAAGTTCCGTGTAGCATTGGGTTCCCGCCCGCGCTAAGCGACCGGTTTACAACGCACACCCGGGAACTGTTAAACACGAGAACCGTTAAACACGAACGCCCCGTCCCTCAGCTTCATTGTGAGGGGTGGGGCGTTTGTGTGTCATGAATAAAGGCGCTGGTTCATCACTGCACCAGCCGCACTTATGTGCCGGTAAATCCTAGTCTTCACCGTGGTACTTGTTATGGGGTGTGAGTGCCTATCCTGTGCGAGGTGAACTCTCACGCAGGCTTCGTACCTTATACCGTGCGTTTATGCGGAGAGCTGCTTGATGATGGTGTCAGAAACTTCGCGCATGGACAGGCGGCGGTCCATGGAGGTCTTCTGAATCCAGCGGAATGCTTCCGGCTCGGTCAGGTTCATCTTGGTGATGAGCAGCGACTTTGCGCGGTCAACGAGCTTGCGGGTCTCGAACTGGTCGCGGATGGTGCCCACTTCCTTCTCGAGTGCGCGAATCTGCTCGTAGCGGCTAATTGCCACCTCAATGGCGGGAACCAGATCGTTCGGGGAGAACGGCTTGACGACGTACGCCATAGCGCCTGCCTCAACGGCACGGTCAACGAGTTCCTTCTGGCTGAATGCAGTCAGCAGAACGACGGGAGCGATCTGCTCCTTCGCGATTTCTTCGGCTGCGGTGATGCCGTCCATAATCGGCATCTTCACATCCATGAGGACGAGGTCGGGGCGGTGCTTCTGTGCTAGCTCGACAGCGGTCTTGCCGTTATCGGTTTCTGCAACAACATCGAAACCCTGGTCCTTCAGAATTTCGACGATGTCGAGGCGAATCAATGCCTCATCTTCAGCCACGACGACGGTGCGAGCGGGACCCTGCTCCTCCGCCTGATTTTGAGTGGTCAGCTCTGACATTACTCTTCTCCTTTATCAAATTTGAATCACTTAAAGTCTACAGGAGGGAATAAATGTTCATCTACTTTCTCGCCTTGTCCCCCGCGTGTTACATGCATCCTATATGCAGGTGGGAAGGGTTTTTGACGTTATTTTGGGCGCCACCACACAAATTTTGCACCTTAATGCATATTTTTGTTCTATACTGCTCATAACCACAAAGAAAAACCCTCACAACATAGACATACGCGGCGAAATTCACACCTAAAACATAGACCCGAAAATGACTCTGACATGCACTAACGCATCATCGGGTTAGATACAAACGTAATAAACAAAATATTTATACCGAAACTCCATCACCTGCCAAAGAAGGCCGATACACTGGAATGGATTATTCTCCTCGACTTCTCCGGCACTCGCATTTGACCGACCATACTCGATACCCGGAGGGGATTCATGCCAATCACCCGTCAAGCACGCACCTTGTACTCAGACTTCGTCGAGTACAAGGAACTCGACCGCGCCCCGCTGACTTCCATTCACCCCGGAATTCTCGTCGCCTTCGACTCCACCGCGCTTGCAAGCCTCTACAACTACCCAACCCACATTAGCGACGAAATCCTCCGCGCCTACTCCCAGCTCCGCGGACACGCCTTTCTCCCTCACCAGGCGCTCAAAGAATTCTGGGCAGCACTCGACGGCGCATCCCCCGTGCCCGCCGCCGCAGAACGCGTCCGCTCAGCGCTCGCATCCTTCAAAGAAACCCTGCCCGAAGAACGCAACTCCCCCTGGAGTGCGCTGCGTTCCGTCACGCACCAGCTGGACCACTCCATCGCACAGATCATGCGGATCCTCGAACCCACCACCGACACCGGATCAATCAACATGGCACGCCGCGAAGACGACACGATCCTGCCGCGACTGAACCGCATCTTCACCGGACACGTGGGTGCCGCGCCCAGCCCCGAACGCCATGAACAGCAGTGCCGCGAAGCCCTCGCACAAGGCCACCCGCTGCTCGCTAACGCCAGCTTTGACGCCGACTTCGCGCTCTGGAACCAGTGCGTTACCGAAGCTACCACCCGCGTGAAGGGCACCGACTGCGTCTTTGTCACCGGCGGTGTGCGCGACACCTGGCTGCGCAACGGCCCGCAGGTCCGCGCCGCATCGGGTGGCGAACCCGTACACCAGCTCGCGAACCGCCAGCTGCTACGTGAATACGCTAAGGCAACCGGAGGCGGCGTGTTCCGCATCTACACCGTCGAGGAGATTCTGCGCCTCGCCTCCAACCAGTACGGCGTGACCGTCAGCGACGCGACCTACAGCGCGATTCGCGCGGAACAGCCCGTAGCTGTGTAAATTCGCCGTGCACAGTCACCGTTGAGAATAATCCCACCACACCACACCCACCACCACCATTAACCGCAAGAAGCCACATGTGTTCCGAACACATGTGGCTTCTTAGCGTCTGCGGGCAAGGTGTCTACAGAATCAAAGTAGGGCGCGAAAACCTAGTTCTCACGGCTGGCGCGGTACAGCTCAGCGGCGCGTTGCTCCGAAGACTCGTCATCACCGAGGAGCAGATAGCACAGGTATAGGGTGAAGGCGGCGCGGCGGTCGTCGGCGAGCGTGCTGGTTCCTTCGCCGGGGTGGGCGCTGAAAGCGATAACGTCATGAGCCTGGGGCAGAGCTGCAATCAGGTGTGCGGCGGTTTCGTAGCCTTCCTGGTCGCCGGGCAGGGTGAACTCGTGCGGCTCCGGGTTCTTGTCAGCAGTGCCGGCTTCCGCACGAGCAGCGGAAAAGTTAGCATTGAGGACGTCCTCAACACGGCTCATCAGCTCATCATCGGGCAGTGCGCGGTCATCCGCGGCAAATGCAATGTGGATGCCGTTCAGAGTCTCGTAGGGATGCTCGCCCGCGTAGTATCCGGCGGCAAGCGCGTAGCCGGTGAGCAGCTGCGCCTCAGCGGCAGTGAAGGTGCCGCGCGCCTCACGCAGGGCGGGCAGCAGCAGCTCGGTCAGGAGGGGGTGCAAGGGCTCGGGGGCGTTCGCGATAGCCTCCTGCAGGTACTCTTCCGCCTCCGCGGTGGGCTCGGCGTTGAGCAGGGTCAGGAAAGCCTCATCGGTGCCAGCCCAGCAGCGGGCAATCAGCACAAGGGTTGCAATGAGCGCGAGAAGTTCACGGTAGTTACCCGAACGGTCAGCGCCGAAGGTTTCAGCAACAACGCGTGTGAGCATGCGGGCGGCAATGTTCTCGAGAATGAACTCGTCGTAGGCGTTGTCGCCGGGCCAGTTTGCGGGGTCGAGAAGGTAGCTTTCGTCCAGGTACCGCAGCACAGGCTCGAGGGGCACGGGAGCATCCGCAGCGAGGTCGGGGCGGCACTGCTCAACCCAGCTGTTCACGGTCGCCTCGCCAGCGATGCCGGTAGCCTCAGCCAGCTGGGCGCGCGAAAGGCTGTACGGTGCAACGAGTGCGGCGAGGTCGTCACACGCGCCGTTGGGGCGGTAGGTGGGTCGGTAGTTAGCGCTGGGGAGGGTTCCGGGGAGGGTGGCTGCCATGGTGGCTCCTTCGCTGAATTGTGGGGTGAATTGGGTTGTATGGTGTGCGATGCTCAGGCCCGCTTGAGGGGCCACGCATCTTCTAATTTCAGAATATCCCAGAGCCTCGAATCGTGTGCTGCCCGTCGTCATTACCCGCCCATTAACCGCGAGAAGCCACATGTGTTCACAACACATGTGGCTTCTCGGCGGAATATGAGGATGCTAGTCCAGCAGCGCGTCCACGAATGCTTCCGGGTCGAACGGCGCCAGGTCGTCCGGGCCTTCACCCAGGCCGATGAGCTTGACGGGAACGCCGAGCTCCTCCTGGATAGCGACCACGATGCCGCCCTTTGCGGTGCCGTCGAGCTTGGTCAGCACGATACCGGTGACGTCCACGATATCGCCGAAGACCTTCGCCTGAACCATACCGTTCTGGCCGGTGGTCGCGTCAATGACGAGCAGAACCTCGGTGACCGGCGCTTCCTTCTCGATTACGCGCTTGATCTTGCCGAGCTGATCCATCAGACCGGACTTGTTCTGCAGGCGGCCCGCGGTGTCCACGAGCACGGTGTCAACGCCCTGCTCCTTGCCAGCCTTCACGGCATCAAACGCGACGGATGCGGGGTCGGCGCCTTCCTTCTCGGAACGCACGGTCTTCACGCCCACGCGGTCACCCCAGGTGGTCAGCTGCTCGGACGCGGCCGCACGGAACGTATCCGCGGCGCCCAGGAGCAGGGTCTGACCGTCAGCGACCATCACGCGGGCAATCTTACCGACGGTCGTGGTCTTACCCACGCCGTTCACGCCAACGACCAGCACCACGCCGGGGTTGCCGTCGCTGCCGGCGGTCTTCAGTTCGCGGTCCATGTCGGGGCGAACAATCTTCACAAGCTCTTCGCGGAGCATCTTCTTCACGGCAGCGGGGTTGCTCGTACCCTCAACGCGAACGCGCTGCTGCAGCGCCTCCACCAGGCGGGTGGTTGGCTCGGAACCGAGGTCAGCGAGCAGCAGGGTCTCTTCCACTTCGTCCCAGACGTCCTGGTCGATGCGGTCGCGGGAGAGCAGAGCCAGCAGGCCCTTGCCGAGCATGTTGTTGGAGCGTGCCAGGCGGGCACGCAGGCGCACCAGGCGACCCGCGGACGGGTCGGGCATATCAAGTTCAATAGCGCGCGGTGCCGAGCTTTCGGGTTTTTCCGCCGATCCGCCGGAGGCCTTAGCCGCCTCCTGACGCAAAGACTGCAGGTCCGCGGTCTTCTTGGGTCGGCGCAGAACGGCGAAAAGTACACCGGCGATAACCAGTACACCCAGCACGATTGCGCAGATTATCATCATCGTTTCGTTCACACTACTAGCTTACCGGTTTGGGCGGTTTGGCTGGTCGAGGTGACGCGCATGCCCGGCTGTCGGCGGAGTAGACTGGACACTGTTAAGTTTTTTAGCCGAACACATGGTTGACAGTTGCGGGTGGGGCCCGCGGCTGCCGCACGGCACCGCACGATTTCGAGGATGAACATGAGGAACCCTGCCAAAACACCGCCTGTTTTTGACCCGCGCACGATTGACCCGAACCGTGTGCCGACCGGTTTGAAGGTTCTGATTGCTGCCTCGTTCATGATTGCGGTGGGTTTTGGTTTGGTGGCACCGGTGCTGCCGAACTATGCGCAGAACTTTAACGCGACGGTCACTATGGCGACGATGGTGGTTTCTGCGTTGGCGATTACGCGCCTGATTTTCGCGCCGTCGGCGGGTCAGATGATTACCCGTTGGGGTGAGCGTCCGGTGTACACGATTGGCATGCTGATTGTGTCGGTGACGTCGTTTATGATTGCGTTCGCCTGGGATTATTGGGTTCTGCTGGGTTCGCGTGCGGTGGCGGGTATCGGCTCGGTCATGTTCACGGTCTCTGCGATGGGCCTGCTGGTGCGCTTGTCCCCGGCGCATATGCGTGGCCGCATTTCGGGCTATTATGCGACGGCGTTCCTGCTGGGTAACTTGCTGGGCCCGGTGATTGCGAGCGCGCTGGCGCCCTTTGGTATGCGTGCGCCGTTCATTGTGTATGGTTTTTCGCTGCTGGCGGCGGGCCTGATTGTGTGGTTCTTGATGCCGTCGCAGGCGGCGCTGGAGGCTGAGCGTGACGCGATTATGGAGGCGGCGGCGCTGGCTGAGGGTAAGGGTACCGGGGTGTTGCCGTCGGCGGCGGACTCCCCCGCTGGCGCCCAGGCTGGCGCATCCGGCAAGGCGGCTAAGCCTGCTGCATCCGGCGGCGCTACGGGTAAGAGCGATCTGCCGGCGATGACGGTTCGTGACGCGTTGAAGTTCTCGAATTACCGTTCTGCGCTGGTGTCGAATTGGGCGATTGGCTGGTCGGTGTTTGGTGTGCAGTCGTCGATTATTCCGTTGGCGGCGGCGTATTTGGCGACGGGCGGCGACATGTCGAATTCGGTGGCGGGTACTTTGTTGGCTTCGTTGGCGATGGCGACGAATTCGTTTGGTAATGCGTTGACGCAGACGTTTTCGGGTCGTTTTTCGGATCGTTTTGGTCGCCGTGTGATGGCGTTTTCGGGTCTGCTGTTGGCGGGTTCTGCGGTGACGTTTATGGGTTTCGCGCCGGTGGCGTGGGTGTTTGTGTCGTTGACGGCGTGTCTGGGTATTGGTGCGGCGTTTATGGGTCCGTCGATTCAGGCTGCGGTGTCTGATGTGATTGGTACTCGCCGCAGTGGTGGTCAGGTGTTGGCGGTGTATCAGATGTGTAGCGATTTCGGTATGATTCTGGGCCCGCTGGTGGCTGGCATGATTGCGGATGCGTGGGGCTTTGTTCCGGCGTTCATTATGAGTGGTTTGTTGTTGGTGGCGGCGGCGTTCACGTGGGCGCCGTTCCGTAAGGCGCGCTGGCCGAAGGATATTGCGGACGCGGACTATACGGGCCGCTAAGAGCTCTCTAATAAGTGAAAAGCCGGTGCCTGCTGCGAAGCAGGCACCGGCTTTATGTGTACGAGAGGTGAGCTGGCAGAGCAAGCCAACAACATGGAACCCCAGATGCAGGCAAGCTGACCCGAGAAGGAAACCCCAGGCCAACCCCTTCTATCACCAACCCGAGGGGTAGGCGACCTAGAGGGCGTACCGGACACGCGAGGCGGGGGCTCCGTCCTCGAAGCGCCCCCAGGCGCTGAAGAGGGGGCACTCCCCCGCGAGCGTTGTCCGATACGCCATCTCAAACAACTAACCCACGGAAGCCACACTCCCCCGCTTCGTGTGTTTTGGTCGCCCTCTCCAAACAACTAACCCTTCTAGGGCAGCAGCCAGACGGGACCAATCACGTCCGGGCCGCCCCAGAGCAGGCGCATCCACAGGGCGGAGCCGAGCAAACCGATGAGCACTAGCAGGAGGCGGTACACGCGGCTCTTCGGCAGGTAGGCGGCGACCAGCAGCGACAGGGGGAACAGCGGCAGCAGAATACGGAACGTAGACGACGTCGGGAGCCAGAAGATGAACAGGTATCCGGCGTAGCAGGCGGTCCACAGCCACAGGGCGGGGTGCAGCAGGGTGCGGGTGAACTTCTGCGACATCCACCAGTAGAAGCTCAGGATGAGGAGCACCAGGGCAGCCCACATGATGATGGCGGGTACGGAGCCCACATAGTAGAGGTTGAATTGGTGGACCCACTGGGCGAAGTACTGGTGGCCGTCTTCGACCTTGCGGAAGCTCCAGCCGAGTTCGGTGGCGAGGTAGGCGTCCATACGTCCGGTGCGCAGAGCCGCGTGCAGGGGGTGCACGAATGCGAAGCTGCAGACCAGTAGGGCACCGAGGAGCTGGGCGAAGCGTCCGCGGAACGCAGCCCACGCATCCGACAGGACAGACTGCGAGGAGTCATCGGAGCGGCGGGCGAGATAGTCAGATACGGTGCACCACAGCCACCACAGACCCACGAATGCGCCGAGCGGCACGCCCAGAGGGCGGGACAGAGCCGCCAGAAGAGCCACGGGCAGAAGCAGGATGTAGCGGCCACGCACCACACACCACACACTCAAGGCAAGAAGCAGAGTGGAGAGGGCTTCGGCGTAACCGGTGACGAAGATGGGGCTCGCGGGGCTGAATGCGTACAGGGCGAGCGCCCACAGGGCGATGCGGTTGCGGGATTCGTCGCCTACGAGTGCGCGGGTGTCGAAGGTGCCGCGGTCACGCCAGTTCAGGCTACCGATGAAGAGGCGGTAGAGCACAACAGCCAGGGCGAGGCCGGCGGCGAGGCTGACTCCAACTGCGGCGAGGCGGTACTCGATACCGAAAATGTCAGCGACTTTGCCGCTGATCATTGAGTGGAGGGGCATGAATGCCCAGGAGTTGAAGGATACGGACCCATCGGCGCGCAGGGGCAGCTCGGTGGGGTACCACTCCTTGTAGATGCCCTGGTACCAGCCGGCGTCCCAGATGTTGAGGTAGGAGAGGAGGCCGTTGTGGTTTTTGTTTTCGTGGCTGAGAGGGTTTCGCTGGTCTTCTGCGAGCGAGTATGCGAAGGTGCCGAGGTGGGTTGCGCTGGCTAGTGCCCAGATGATGAGGGCGGGTATCCAGGTGCGCCAGGCGGCCAGTTTCTGGGGGTTGGCGGCGGGTTCGGTATTACTCATCTTAGTTTTTGTGGAGGAGCGCTGCGCTTTGAGGGCAGGCACGGGACCGGTAGAGGAGCCGGATGAGAGGTCGCGTTCGATGAAGGACACAGGTTTTCCTGGGGATTGAGCCATAAGTATTCTCGCGAGTGTAGTGTGGACGCATGATGGACATTCTGGCGCCGTATCGATTGAATCATGTCTATTAGATACGGCGAGTGCTGCCCAATCCAAAGCGGGTGGTGCAGTTTGGTGAAATATCCATGTGTAGACTATCAACGAACTGACTGCGTCTCAATATGAACGTGCTATTCCTGCTGATTATGACGAAAGAGATGGGTGAAGCCGGTGCCTGCGAGGGAGCAAGCACCGGCTTTATGTCTATGTATAAGGTCTGTATCCGGGAAGTAGATAAAAATCCGACAGGACAAATAACCCCAGAATCAGGTGAGCTGACAGCAACACTCAACCCCAGACCAACCCATCTATATATCCCCAACCCGAAGCAAGCTGACCTGAGAAGGTAACCACCTACCAACCCCTTATACCCTTCCCCTGAGGGATAGGCGACCTAGAAGGCGCACCGGACACGCGAAGCGGGGGCTCCGTCCTCGAAGCGCCCCCAGGCGCTGAAGAGGGGGCACTCCCCCGCGAGCGTTGTCCGATACGCCCTCTCTCAAACCCTAACCCACGGAATCCGCACTCCCCCGCGAGCGTTGTCCGATACGCCATCTCAAACAACTAGCCCACAGGCTAGCGGGTCACAGGCACCTTAGAGAATTCACGCACGGTACCTTCGGGGTCGCCGGAGCGTACCAGTGCTTCACCGATGAGTACCGCATCGGCGCCGGCGCCGGCGTAGGCGCGTACGTCTTCGATGCTGGCGACACCGGACTCAGCGACCTTGATGACGGAGTTGGGCAGGTGCGCTGCGAAGGATGCGTAGTGTTCGTTGTTGACCTCGAGGGTCTTGAGGTTGCGCACGTTGATGCCGACGATTTTGGCGCCGATGCGCTGGGCGACCTCGATTTCTTCGGGGGTGTGGGTTTCGACGAGGGCGTTCATGCCGAGCGATTCGGTGAGTTCGAGGAACTCGCGCAGGGTCTGTTCGTCGAGGGCTGCGACGATGAGTAGCACCAGGTCGGCGCCGTGTGCGCGTGCCTCCCAGATCTGGTATTCGTCAACGGTGAAGTCCTTGCGGAGCACGGGGATGTTCACGGCGGCGCGTACTGCGTCCAGGTCGGCGAGGGAGCCGTTGAAGCGGCGCTGTTCGGTGAGTACCGAGATTGCTGCGGCGCCACCTGCTTCGTAGCGTGCGGCGAGCGCGGCGGGGTCGGGGATTTCGCCGAGCGCACCCTTGGAGGGTGAGGAGCGCTTCACCTCAGAGATAATGCGTGCGGTCGTGCCGTTGCCGCCGCCGGGCACTTCACCGCGTAGGGAGGCGAGCGCATCGCGGGCGGGCGCGGCTGCGAGGGCGCGCTTCTTCATTTCTTCGAGGGGAACCTGCTGTACGCGGGCGGCGAGGTCTTCGCGGACGCCGACGATGATCTCGTCGAGAACGGTGCTCATGGTGTCTCCTTGGGTTACTTGGTGGCGTTGACGGCTGCGTCTGCGTCCAGGGGTGCCAGGCCGGAGGCGGTCAGCACGGCGCGCAGCGGGGCGGCGGACTTGTTGACGGTTTCGAGGGTTTCGGAGTCCGGGTTGGAGTCCATGACGAGGCCTGCACCTGCCTGTACGTAGGCGGTGCCTTCCTTGAGGACGGCGGTGCGGATGGCGATTGCCATGTCCATGTTGCCGGCGAAGTCGAAGTAGCCGCATACGCCGCCGTAGACGCCGCGGCGGGTGGGTTCGTATTCGTCGATGAGCTGCATGGCGCGCGGCTTGGGGGCGCCGGAGAGGGTGCCTGCCGGGAAGGCGACGCGCAGCACGTCGTAGGCGCTGAATTGCGGGTCAAGTTCGGCGCTGACGGCGGAGGAAATGTGCATGATGTGGCTAAAACGCTCAATGATCATGAACTGGTCGACGGATACGGTGCCGGGCTTGGCGATGCGCGAGAGGTCGTTGCGTGCCAGGTCGACGAGCATGAGGTGTTCGGAGCGTTCCTTTTCGTCGGCGAGCAGTTCCTCGGCGAGTGCGAGGTCTTCTTCGCGGGTTGCGCCGCGCGGGCGGGAACCGGCGATAGGGTGGGTGCTGGCGATGCCGTCCTTGAGGGTGACGAGCGCCTCCGGGGAGGAGCCGACGATGTGGAAGGGGGTGCCGTTGCTGTCTTCAAAATTGAAGAGGTACATGTACGGCGAGGGGTTGGACTGGCGCAGTACACGGTACACGTCGAGTGCCTTGGCGTTGGTTTCGGCTTCGAATCGGCGTGAGAGCACGATCTGGAAGACGTCGCCGTCGATGATGTTCTTCTTGGAGCGGTCGATGGCGTCCTTGAAGCCCTGTTCGCTCCAGGTGAGGGTGACGTCTTCGCGGACCTTACGGTCAACGTCTGCCACGCCGGAGAGAGTGGAAGTGGTTGCGGCGGCACCGCGCTGCAGGCGGCGGAGCATGCTGTGCAGGCGCGCGATGGCATCCTCGTAGGCGCCGTCAACGTTTTCGCTGGTGCCGTTGAAGTTGATGGCGTTGGCGACGAGCAGGACGGTGCCGTCCTTGTTGTCGTGGATTGCCATGTCGGAGACCATGTTGAGCGCGAATTCGGGCAGGTTCACGTCGTCGGCGGGCGGGAAGGGCAGGTGCTCCCAGTGGCGTACGACGTCCCAGCCGAGGTAGCCAACCAGGCCGGAGGTGAGCGGCGGCAGGGTCGGGTCGGGTTCCGTGTAGAGCATCTGCAGGGTCTTTGCGATGGCTTCTACGGGGTCGCCGTCGACGGGTGCGCCGGCGGGGGTGCGGCCCTGCCAGTGGACTGCGCCGTCAACGGTGGTGAGGGTGGAGCGGGAGGATGCACCGATGAAGGAGTAGCGGTCCCAGGCTGCGGATTCGCCTTCTGCGGAGATTTTGGCGGATTCGAGCAGGAAGGTGCCGTGGGCTGCGTCGACGGGTTCACCCTGGTCGTTTTGGAGTACGAGGGATCGGTAGATGCCGATGGGGGTGAGTGAGTCGGCGAGGATTTTGATGTGTACGGGAATGACGCGGGTGCCGGCTGCGCGGGCGCGGAATTCTTCGAGGCTGGGGGTGATGGTGCCCAAATCCTGCATTGCTGTACTCCTTGGTGTTGGGTTGGGAGCGCGTCGGTGCGCTGTGTCCCTTAGCTGCCGCGCGGGGTTTTTACCGGGGTATGGGGTTTTACCGGTACATGGGGGTACCGGGACATATGTGCCGGCGTGTATCTCTCTGGCACATACCTGCCAGATCCATAGACGCCCGATAATGCCTGATAAAGCCCGGTAAGCCCGGTGCGCGGGTTGTTTCAGTTTAACCGGTGCTGCGGCCCAGTTCCACGGTAAAGAGTCAATAGTTCTCTTCGTGAAACTGAGCCGCGTACCGTTCAGCCATGTTAGTTGCTGAACTGCTTGAGGGTTGCTGCGGTCTGCAGTGCCGCTGCGGTCGCCTCGTAGCCCTTGTCTTCGTTGGAACCTTCCAGGCCCGCACGGTCGAGTGCCTGCTGCTCGTTGTCGCAGGTGAGCACGCCGAAGCCGATGGGGCGGCCGGTCAGCACGGACACATCGGTCAGGCCGTTGGTTGCGCCCTGGCAGACGTAGTCGAAGTGGGGGGTGCCGCCGCGGATGACCACGCCGAGCGCGACGATTGCGTCGAACTTCTCAGCGAGGCGGGTCGCTGCGACGGGCAGCTCGAAGGTGCCGGGAACGCGCACGAGGGTCGGCTCGATGCCTGCGTCGCGTGCTGCACGCTGCGCGCCGTCGATGAGGCCGTCCATGACCTGGGTGTGCCAGCTTGCCGCTACGATTGCGAGCTTGAAGCCCTTGTAGTCGTCGGGGTTGAGGGTGGTGTCTGCTGCGCCTACGCCGCTCATTGTGTTCTCCTTGTGGATTTTGGGTTTTTGAAAAATTAGGGGTTTGCAGGGGTGCCGCTACGCGCTTTTGAGCACGTGGCGCATGCGCTCACGCTTGGTCTGCAGGTAGTGTGCGTTCTCAACTCGGGCGGGAATTTCGTCCGGGATGAGCTCGGTGACCTGCAGGCCGAGGCTTTCGAGCGCCTCCTGCTTGGCGGGGTTGTTGGTCACGAGCCTCAGCTCGTTCACGCCGAGTTCCTGCAGGATCAGTGCCGCCTGCGAGTAGTCGCGCATGTCGCCGTCCAGGCCGAGCGCCAGGTTCGCGTCGAGGGTGTCGAGCCCGGCATCCTGCAGCGCGTAGGCGCGGAGCTTGTTGACCAGGCCGATGCCGCGTCCTTCGTGGTTGCGCACGTAGATGAGGTACCCGCCGGTGCGGCCAATGATGCGCAGGCCGTTCTCCAGCTGGGGGCCACAATCGCATCGGAAGGAACCGAAAATGTCCCCGGTGGCGCATTCGGAGTGGATGCGTACCGCGGGCGCTCCCCCGTCCTCGGTGGGTACGGGGGTGCCGTCACGGTCGAGGGCGCGGGCGCTGATGTGCTCGGCACCGTCTGCGAATCGCCAGGCACGCAATCCGAACACACCCTGCGGGGTGGGTACGGCGACCTCTTCGGTGCTTTCGACCAGCAGCGGGCTGGGGTTGGGCACCATATCGAGGGGGCTGACTCGGTAGCCTTCAGCGAGCTGGGAGGCGATGCGCAGGGATTCGCCGCTGAGCTCTTCAGCCTGCGCCTCAACCGGCTCGACCAAGGTGACAGCCGCGGGGGTGCCCGGCGTTGCCTGGGTGTTAGGGGTTTCGCTCATGCGTTCTCCTACGCCTTAGCTACGTACTTGATGAGGTCTTCGATAGAGATCATGGGCAGGTTGTGCTCGGTTGCGAAGGCGCGCAGTGCGTCAAAACGCATCATGGAGCCGTCGTCGTGCACAACCTCGGCGATAACGCCCACGCCGGACAGGCCCGCCGCACGGGAAAGTTCCACTGCGGCTTCGGTGTGGCCGGGGCGCTCCGCCACGCCGCCGTCAACGGCGCGCAGCGGGAAAATGTGGCCGGGGCGGGTGATGTCCGCCGGGGTCGAGGATGCATCCGCGAGGATCTGCACGGTGCGTGCGCGGTCCGCCGCGGAGATACCGGTGCTCACGCCGGATGCCGCATCGCAAGAGACGGTGTATGCGGTGCCCTTGGGATCCTCGTTGTTGGTGACCATGGGCGGCAGGTTCATCTCGTCGGCACGCTTGTTGCTCAGGGGTGCGCAGACCACGCCGGAGGTGTAGCGGATCATGAAGCCCATCAGCTCGGGGGTTGCGTGCTCGGCGGCGAAGATGATGTCGCCTTCGTTTTCGCGGTCTTCGTCGTCAACGACGACCACGGCGCGACCTGCGGCGATAGCGTCCACTGCGGTCTGTACGCTATCGAGGACGCTTGCGGCGTCGGCGCGACGCGGCGCAACCTGCTCACCGGAGTGCGCAGAGTCAGTCTGGGGCACGCCTGCGAACGCGGTCAGACGCTGCACGTACTTAGCGAGCGCATCGGTCTCAAGGTTCACGCTGTCGCCAACCTTGAGGGCGCCGAGGTTGGTTGCCTTCAGGGTTTCGGGGATCAGGCCGACCTCGAACCATGCGGGGCTTTCGCCGGGCTCAGAAACGGCGGTGACGGTCAGGGACACGCCAGAAACAGCGATGGAGCCCTTCTCAGCGAGCAGGGGTGCCAGTTCGGTGGGCAGGTTGAAACGCAGGGTGCTCCACGCCTCGTGCGCGGTGACGGATGCGAGGGTACCCACCGCATCCACGTGACCCTGCACGACGTGACCGTCGAGGCGGCCACCGGCGGGCAGGCAGCGCTCCAGGTTGACGGTGTCGCCGGGGTTCAGGTTGCCGAGATTGGTGCGGCGCAGAGTCTCACCCATCGCGTAGGCGCGGAACTGGCCGGGCTGCAGCTGGTCGAGGTCGATAGCGGTGAGGCATACACCGTTGACGGCGAGGGAGCCACCGTGTTCGAGGTCGGCGACGATGTCACCGGCGTTGAGGGTCAGGTAGGCTGCGTCGCTACCTTCGATGGGGGTGATGGATTCTACGGTGCCGAGGGCGCCAATGATTCCGGTAAACATGTGTGCTTTTCCTTTTCTCGCCGTGTCCGCCGGGGCGTCGTCATTGAGGGCGACGGGCGGCGATGGTTTGTTCGTCGGTATAACTATACGTATTTTTCGAATATTCCCCGTGACGGGGAGCTTTTGTGCCAGCATACGAACCAGCCGGCACAAACTAGCCGGGCGCAGGCGGGGGTTCCTTGAGGTACTACTCCCCCGCCCGCGCTCAGCCCAAGGGAGACTAGCCCAAGCGGAGGCTAGTCCAGCCTCGGCTAATCTATTCTCGGTTCGGGCGCGTGGCAGGCGTCCAGCTTCGGCAGGGTGTGCCGCTCACCCGGTTCCTGCGCCGTTCCGCGAGGTGCCGGCACCAGGTGCGTTGCGGTGTCGTTGCCGAGCACGCGCACCGCCGGGAACATGCCCAGGTCGTCCAGTTGCAGGCGCGGCGCCTGCGCGAGGGTGTCCACGAGCAGACGGTACACGGCGCTCTTGCCCTGCCCCATGATCATGGGGGCGCGGTACCAGACCATCTCGTCGATGAGGTCTTCACCGGCGAAGAGGCCGACCATGCCGGGGCCGCCCTCAATCATGAGGTGCCGCACCCCGCGGGCGTACAGTTCGTCGAGCAGTTCGCGCGGGTTGTGGGTGAAGACCTGCAGGAAGTTCTGCGGGTCCGCCTCCACGCCTTCCGGCGGGTTGAGGCCGCGCACGCGGTAGTTCTCGGTAATCTCGGTTTTGCCCATGACCACGCGCAGCGGCTGCTTCTCGAAGCGTTCCCCGTTGGCGTCGCGCGCATCCAGGGTCGGGTCGTCCATAAGGGTGGTGCGGGTGCCGATCATGACGGCGTCGGCGCGGTGACGAATCAGGTGCCCGTCAATGCGCGCGGCGGGGCCGGTAATCCACTTGCTCGTGCCGTCAGCTGCCGCAATGAACCCGTCCAGGGTGGAGGCGCTCTTTGCGGTAATGAAGGGGCGGCGTTCAGCGGCGGCAATGAACCAGCGCTCGTTCAGCAGGTAGGATGCGTTCGCGAACTCCTCCATGGCGTGCACGGTGACGCCCCGCGAGCGCAGGTATGCGGCGCCTCCGGCAGCGTTTTCGGTGTCGTCGCTGTAGGCGTAGTAGAGTTCGCTGATGCCCGCCTCGGCGACGGCGTGGGAGCAGGGGCCGGTGCGTCCGGTGTGGTTGCAGGGCTCGAGGCTCACGTACATGCGGGCGCCGGTGAGGTCGGTTCCCGCGGCTCGGGCGGCGGCGAGGGCGTCGGCTTCGGCGTGCGGGGTGCCTGCGCCTCGGTGGTAGCCCACGTGCAGCAGGTGCCCGTGCGCATCGGTAATGACGGCGCCGACGAGGGGGTTCGCGCCGCGGATACCCTGGCGTGCCGCCTGCAGTGCCAGGGTCATGGCCTCTGCGTGGCTGAGCGTCTGCTCGGGGCTGGGCAGCTGGAGGGTACGTGCGGCGGGCAGCCCGGCGAGGTGACCGTACTCCGCGGCGGAGTAGTCCACATCGTTGTGCGGCGAAGATACGCTCGGGGCGACGGTTAGGGGCAGGTGCGCGCTCGCCAGCACCTGCAGCGAGGGGTTCTGCGGCATTTATGCACGGCCCTTCTTCACATCGGTTACCTCAACGGTCACGTCGGGGAACTGGGTCTGCACCTGGGTCTTCTGCGCCTCCAGGTTGCGGGTGCGCCACCAGACGAAGAAACCAACCAGGGTGAAGCATCCGTAGAACACGTACATGAAGGAGGTTGCGTAGTAGCCTGCGCTCCACAGCAGCGGCACGCCGACCAGGTCGACGGCAACCCAGATGAGCCAGAATTCAACCCAGCCGCGCGCCATGCCGTAGGTGGCGAGCAGCGAGCCGGTGAAGATCCAAGCGTCGGACCAGACCGGTTCGTAGGAACCGAGGGCGCGGAAGATGGGGGTGAGCAGCAGGGTGCCCGCAACCATGGCGACAACCAGGCCTGCGCGTTCGGTGTTGGTAGCCCACTTGGGGATTACCGCGGCACCTTCGGAGGCGTCACCACCGGCGGCGCGGGTGGCGCGCCAACGATGCCAGCCCCAGATAGACACGGCAATGAACATGATTTGGCGGCCTGCCTGGCCGAGCATGGTGACGGGGTGCGGGCTGCCGACGAGGGCGCCCAGGAAGACGGTGAGGAGCAGTAGGTTGCCGAGAATGCCGACGGGCCACGCCCATACTTTGCGTCGCATGCCGCCGAGCGCCGATGCCAGGCCGAATGCGTTTCCGAGAACTTCGCGCACGAGGAGGGACTGGTCCCCCACGTGAATTTGTGCGTCGAAGAGCCACCGCAAGATGTCCATTTGGTTCTTTCCTCTCTGAGTTGGACCGTGTGTCGGATGCGCTGGGTGCGCATCTGCGGCGGCTCCGGGGAGAGGAACAGAAAAGGGCGGCTACCGCGGGCATCTTATGGAGTGCCCGGTATCCGTGGTGAGGCGGGAGCGGCGAATCAGCTAACCGTAGCTGAAAACCGTGGCTGAAACCAGCGGCTGCGGTCGAGGGGAATAACGTACCGGCACCTACGAAAGGTGCCTCTCCCCTGTCTTACAGAAAGCTGATGCTCTCTGAAACAACTGCGTTGGGTGCGCGATGCAAGTTGTCCCAAGGTTTCTCGGGCGGCTCGACAGAGTGCGCTCCTGCCTTTTTCTGCTCGTGCTACCTTCCATCCAGACTGTACTGTCGGCACCGGATTTTCACCGGTTCGGCCTCTCTTGCGGGCGGGCTTCTCTAGCGGAGTCTTTGCATCCTGTGCGGATGCGAAGATTCGTACGATTTCTGCCTGCCTGCGAGAGCGGTTCGCGGGCTGTGACCGCCGGTTCGGAATTTCACCGACCCCGGAGCACGATGTCGATACTGATTATGCCACAGCGCACGCCGGGGGTTTAATTTGTTTTCTCTGGGATAACTTCCGTGACAAGATGACGTTTTATGACTGTACTCTCGGCGCATCTTCAAGCCCCTCTAAGCAAGTCCCCACAGTAGCCGCTCACGGGACCGTTTTGAACCTGATTCTTCAATTTTCGGGAATGATTTATCACGGTTTCATAACGGTGGAGAGCGCCAAACAGACCAAAGAGTTATGAGGGTCTCCAGGGGGTTACTCAGAGCATATTGAACACTCGTCAATACCTTTATGACAAGGAATTATAACAATAAGGTTAAATTATTGGTTTAAGGTTTACTCCAGGGGTGATTTAAGGTTATTCTTATCTACAGGAGCTCCCATCACCGATAAACCGGTTCCGTTGAGAGCGACATGATTCGGACCATCCGAGCACTCACATCAAACCCTTAAGCTTCTGCCATTTGAAGCTGGAAAACTGGCCCGCGGACTGCATTCCTGAGGATGGTTTTCACGCAACATCTGCGCGTACTGGATTGCGCAGTATTGCGGCACACGATGTTGATGTGCTTCACCATCGGGAGGCAACCACACCGAATTATTTTCAACGGAACCGGCGTGGGAGCTCTTCCGAATAAACTTCCGGAAGATCGCACGGCGTGCGCCTTTGTATACCTGTACGAGGGGGCGTTGTGCGTGTCAAACGGTCATAAGCTCCCGTTCTTCTGTCGTCGCCTACCGTGGTGCGCGATGGAGGTTACGGGAACCTTGCGGGATGGTTGATCCCGCGCGCTCTGCATTGTCTTGTGGAGTGTGGTGTGTTTGGGTGGCGTATTCGCAGTGCCGGAGCGGATACGCCACCCGTTTTTAACCTGTGAAACCCTGCCCACCCCAAACTCAGGCGAGCTGCGCACGAAACTCAGCCCCAGACCAGCCTCATATACCCCAGACTGAGGCAAGCTAGCCTGAGAAGGAAACCCCGTACCAAGCCACCTATATTTCCCTACCTCAAGGGATAGGCGACCTAGAGGGCGTACCGGACACGCAAAGCGGGGGCTCCGTCCTCAAGGCGCCCCAGCGCCGCAGAGGGGGCACTCCCCCGCGAGCGGCGTCCGGTTATGCCTTCTCAAACAACTAACCCACGGGTAAAACTTCATACGCAAACAGGGTCGCCCGCGATAGCTAACTATCACAGGCGACCCTGTACGTATCAAAACCGGTGAGGGTGCGTCGGGAATGCGTAGCGGGGGCTCCGTCCTCAAGGCGCCCCAGCGCCGCAGAGGGGGCACTCCCCCGCTAGCATTGTCCGACGTGCCCTTACCTATAAGGCTGCCGAAGAGTTTTTAGTCCTCTACGGAACGGAATGCTACAACCGCGTTGTGGCCGCCGAAACCGAAGGAGTTCGACAGTGCCACGATCTCACCGGCGGGCAGCTCGCGTGCCTCGGTCACCACATCCAGGTCAATCTGGGGGTCCTTGTTGTCCAGGTTGATGGTGCAGGGTGCGGTGCGGTGGTGCAGTGCCAGTACGGTGAGTACGGCTTCGAGTGCGCCCGCGCCGCCGAGCAGGTGGCCGGTCATGGACTTGGTTGCGGAGACGGCAATGTTCTTGGTGTGCTCACCGAAGGTTTCGTGCATTGCGGTTGCTTCGGGCAGGTCACCGGCGGGGGTGCTGGTGGCGTGCGCGTTAATGTGCACGACGGTCTTCGGGTCGATGTTGCCGTCTTCGAGGGCTTCGTGCAGTGCACGGGTTGCGCCGAGTGCTGCGGGGTCCGGTGCAGTGATGTGGTAGGAGTCGGCGGATACGCCGGTGCCTGCCAGTTCCGCGTAGACGCGTGCGCCGCGTGCCTTGGCGTGCTCTTCGGATTCGAGGATGAGTGCTGCTGCGCCTTCACCCATGACGAAGCCGTCGCGGTCGACGTCGTAGGGGCGGGATGCCTTTTCGGGTTCGTCGTTGCGGGAGGAGAGTGCCTGCATCTTGGCGAATGCTGCCATGGGAAGCGGGTGGATTGCTGCTTCGGCACCGCCGACGATGACGACGTCTGCCTTGCCGCTGCGGATCATTTCAGCACCGAGCTGCATGGCTTCGGTGGAGGATGCGCATGCGGAGACGACGGTCTGTGCTGCGGCGCGTGCCTTGAGGTTCATGGAGACGGCTGCTGCGTTGCCGTTGGGCATGAGCATGGGAACGGTCATGGGGAGGACGCGGCGGGGGCCCTTTTCACGGAGGGTGTCCCACGCGTCGAGGAGGGTCCACACGCCGCCGATACCGGTGCCGAAGGCTACGCCGGTGCGTTCGGGGTCGACTTCTTCTGCGGAGTCGGCGTCGGGGCCGGAGAATCCTGCGTCTTCCCATGCTTCGCGTGCGGCGATGAGGGCGAGCTGGCCCGAGGGATCCAGGCGCTTTGCTTCTACCTTGGTGAGGCGGCCGGATTCGAGGGCGGGCACAGCGAGCTGGCCTGCAATGTATACGGGCAGGTCGTATTCCTTGACCCAGGGGTGGTCGAGGGTGGATACACCAGATACGCCCTTGGTTGCGTTTTCCCAGGTGGTGGGGACGTCGCCGCCAATGGGGGTGGTCGCGCCGAGGCCGGTCACCAGCACTTTTCGAGACATTGTGGCACTTTCTCTTCGGTGGTCGATTTGGTGGTTTATCCGGTGGTGTGTGGATAAAAACCTGTAGGGCCCGGGGTTTACAGTGGGCGTTTTCACGCCGTGGAGAGTGCAGTCATCGCACCCTGCGTGTTCCCGGGGGTGTGTTGGATTGAAAGCTGAGTGAATAGCGATGCGGCGCGGGCCGGTGAGAGCCCGCGCCGCCTCGTTATTGGTTATAGCTTAGGCAGCGTTCGCGATGAACTCGACTGCGTCGCCAACGGTCTTGAGGTTCTGGACCTCTTCGTCCGGGATGGTCACCTCGAACTTCTCCTCAGCGTTCACGACGATGGTCATCATCGAGATGGAGTCGATGTCCAGGTCCTCGGTGAAGGACTTGTCCAGCTGAACGTCCTCAACCTCAACGCCGGTCTCTTCGTTAACGATTTCTGCCAGACCTGCGAGGATCTCTTCCTTGTTAGCCATTCAGGGGCTCCTTTGTTTTTTCGATGGTCATCGCACCCGCCGGGTGGGGGTACGCGTGCATTACCGAGTTTATCGTGTCTGCGTGGTGTACGCATGCGTCAACTCGGAGTTTGTGGGGATGCTTTTCCGCTTTATTTTCTTTCTCGTGCACCGGCGCTGTGCCGGTCGTGAGGGGCGGGGAGCATCGGGCTCCGGTGGTTTTCCTTATGGAGTGGTTTTCCTTAGGGAAGGACAACTACCTGAGCTGCGAATGCCAGGCCGGCACCGAAGCCGATCTGCAGGGCGAACTTTCCGGAGAGTTCCGGGTTCTCCTTGAGCAGGCGGTGCGCGGCGAGGGGGACCGATGCGGCGGAGGTGTTACCGGCATCGACGATGTCGCGTGCCACTGCCACCGTGTCGGGAAGCTTGAGGGTCTTGACCATCTGGTCAATGATGCGGGCGTTTGCCTGGTGCGGGATGAGCGCGCCGAGCTCGTCGGGGGTGATACCGGCGGTTTCGAGCGCCTGCTTGGCGACCTTCGCCATTTCCCATACTGCCCAGCGGAAGACGGAGGGGCCGTCCTGACGCAGGGTGGGCCAGATCTTTTCGCCTTCTTCGACGGGGTTTGCGACGAAGTCGCGGTTGCGGATGTCCAGCAGGGAGTGGGTCATGCCGACGGTGCCCCAGCGGGAGCCGTCCGAACCCCATACGGTCGGGGCAATGCCGGGTTCGTCGGAGACGCCTACGACTGCTGCGCCTGCGCCGTCGCCGAGCAGGAAGGAGATGGTGCGTTCGGTGTTGTCGATGAAGTCGGAGAGCTTCTCAACGCCGATGACCAGCACGTGTTTTGCGGTACCCGCGCGGACGAGGGCGTCTGCCTGGGCGATGCCGTAGCAGAAACCTGCGCACGCTGCGGAGATGTCGTATGCGGGGCACTTGGAGCCGATTGCGTCGGCGACCAGGGTTGCCAGGGAGGGGGTTGCGTAGGGGTGCGAGATGGTCGAGATGATGACCGCCTCAATGTCCTCACCGGCTACACCGGATGCTTCGAGGGCGTCCTTGGCGGCACCGATGGCAAGGTCGGTTACCGACTGGTTTTCGCTGGCGCGGTGGCGAGTTGCGATGCCGGTGCGCTGCTTGATCCACTCGTCGGAGGAGTCGATTGCCTCAACGATGTCGTCGTTGGGGACGATGACCTCACCGCGGGCTGCGCCGTAACCGAGGATGCGGGAGTAGCGGTTGATTTCGTACTGCTTGAGGGTAGTCACGTATTCAATCCTTAGTGCTGATGCTCGCAAGACACTGTGTGCCTCGCAGGTCTAAAGTGCATGTCTAGTGTGAAGGGTTCAGAAGTAGAGCGGGGAGGGCGGGGTGCTCTCCCCCGGCGTTTAACCCTTCAGCGAGGCGAGATCCTCGGGAGTGTTGATGGAGGTGCCGGGCACGCCGCGCATCGCGCGCTTTGCCAGGCCGACCAGGGTGCCTGCGGGGGCGACCTCGATAATGCCGGCAACCTCACGCTCGAGCAGGGTTGCCATGCACAGGTCCCAGCGGACGGGGCTGGTGACCTGGGAGACGAGGGTCTTGACGAACTCTTCACCGGATGCCACGGCGGAACCGTCGCGGTTGGTCAGCAGTGCGGAGGTCGGGTCGGAGACCTGCAGGGATGCGGCGAACTCTTCCAGTGCGGGCACGGCGGGTGCCATTGCCTCGGTGTGGAATGCGCCAGCAACCTTCAGGGGGATGACGCGAGCGCGTGCGGGCGGGTTCGCGGCGAATGCTTCGATGGCGGGGATGGGGCCTGCGGCTACAATCTGGCCGCCACCGTTGGAGTTTGCTGCGACGAGACCTGCTGCGTCGATGGCTTCGCGGACGTTTTCTTCAACGCCGCCGAGTACTGCAGCCATGCCGGTCGGGGAGGCGGCTGCCGCCTCCGCCATGCCGTTGGCGCGCACGCGCACGAAACGCATTGCATCTTCGTCGCTGAGTACGCCCGCGAGGGCTGCTGCGGTGATTTCGCCGACGGAGTGGCCCGCGAAGATGAGTTCTTCACCGTCGAGTTCGCGCAGTGCGAGGCGACCGGTGACGATGCCTGCAGCCACGATGAGGGGCTGGGCGATTGCGGTGTCCTTGATGGTTTCTTCTTCGGCTTCGGTGCCGTAGTGAATCAGGTCGATGCCTGCCGCTTCGGAGAGTCGTTCCAGGTGCTCACGCACACCTTCAATCTCGAGCCAGGGGCTCAGGAAGCCCTTCTTCTGGGAGCCCTGTCCGGGGCAAACGAGTGCGCGCATGCGGTGCGACCTTTCTGGTTTTTAGTACTCGTACGCGGTGCCGTTATAGAGACGGAGACCACGGTTAGTCTGTTACCTATGCTACCTTGTTCAGCCGCCCTGTATAAACATCACTGTGCAGAAACTTTGGGCTGCGCTGGGAGCTTAGACAGAGGTTGAACAGTGTATAGCTTAGAACGATTTCCCCCATTCGTACAGTTCAGCCGCACAAGGTTCAAATAGAGAGACATTAAACGGCGGCGCTCAGCGCACTATTCAAAGCACAGTCCAACACAGTCCCGCACCGATGCACGACCTGAGGCACACGAACACCCTATGCCCGCGGATGCGCCCGCGCGTACGTCTCCGCCAGACGCTTCATCGACACGTGCGTGTAAAGCTGCGTGGTCGCCAACGACGAATGCCCCAGAAGCTCCTGCACCGAACGAATATCGGCACCACCATCCACCAGGTGAGTCGCCGCCGAATGACGCAAAACGTGCGCGCCCGACGCCTGAGTGTTCTCCACCGTGCGCAACAGGCGGGTCAGGTCCTCACGAATCTGGCGGGTATTCGCACGCCCGCCCCGAGGGCCAATAAACAGCGCCGTCACGCCCTGCGCGCCCTCCGGAATCCATTGCGGACGACCATAGGACACCCAACGATTCAACGCCTTAAGCGCCGGGATACCCAACGGCACCACGCGTTCCTTATTGCCCTTACCCAGCACGCGCACCGTCTTATTCGCCCGGTCCACGCTCTGCAAATCCAGGCCGGTCAGCTCAGAAATACGCATGCCCGAGGCGTACAGAACCTCAACCACGGCTTCCAGGCGCAGCAGGCGCGCATCACGAGAATCCTGCGCCCGACGCTCCTGCAGGGTAGTCAGCAGCTGGTTCATCTGCTCACGGCTCAGCACCGGCGGCAGGTGATTCTCCCGCTTGGGGGTGCGCATACCGCGGGTCGGGTTGGCGTACACCAGCTCCTCCTCCTGAGCCCAGGTGAAGAACGTGCGCAGGGTCGAACCGCGGCGCGCCACCGTAGAACGAGCCGCCTGCCGCAGATGCAACGAACCCAACCACTCACGAATCAGGGACGCATCGATGCTGTCCAGATGGCGCACGCCGCGGCGCGCCATGTAGCCGAAGAAGCCCTCCAAATCGGAGATATACGAGCGGATCGTCTCTTCGGAACGGTGCTTCTCGTAGCGCAGAAAACGCTCAAAACGGTCCAGGACGGGGCGGAATACCTCACCGGAAACACCCAGTGCAGAATCAGGTAGAGCAGAGCTCTCTACTTGCTCCGGCGCAAGCGTGCGGGTGTAGGTCACCGGCAGGGTCGTGGAGGGAGCCTCATCCCGGTACTCCTCACGGTTCTCACTCCGGTTTTCTGCCTGGTTTTCAGCCCGGTTTTCGGACTGGCGGGCGGCGGTCATGCGTCCCTCCTTTCGGGTTTCTGGTTCCTGGCTCTGGCGGCGTTGATGCTTCTCGACGTTGTATTTCTGCCCCCAGCGTATCTGCTGATAGCGTGGCGGCGGGTAGGCTCCACGCCAGTACGCGCAAGCCTACCCCAATTGTAGAGAGGTTCCACGCTCTCCACGTGCCGCCCGTCATGACCGACCGCAGTAACCCGCTACTGCCGGGATGTTCACTACGGGCGTTCAGCCGGGGTGCTCAGCGGGGGTCAGCACGGGCGTTCAGCGGGGGCTCTTCTACGCAGCGACAGCCGGGCGGACCTTTCTCCAGCTTGTTCCGCTACTCTCCGCCAGACCACAACGACCCAGGTGGAACAGGTCAGCCATCACGTCGCGAGCGCTCAACCCGAGAGCTGCGGCAATCTCGTCCACGCCGCGGTAGGAGCGCGGGCTCAAATCGTCCCAGACCCTGCCCTGTCGTTCGGTCAGCTCATCCAGCGCGCTGGAGGAGGCAGCCTGATCCCACTCACTCTCGTGCTCGGTACCCAGCTCGAACCCGGCGGCGGCATCGTACTCGAGGATGTCGGCGGCCTCGGTGAGTGTTTGCGCTAGTCCATCGCGTAGCAGACGGTTCGTGCCCACCGAGTTCGGCGAATTAATCTGCCCCGGAACCGCCCAGAGGGTACGCCCAATCTCCATCGCGTGACGAGCCGTGTTCAGGGCACCGGAACGCCAACGCGCCTCCACCACAATGGTGTGCCGCGCCAACGCCGCAATCAGGCGGTTACGCTCCAGAAAACGCCAACGCGTGGGGGTATTGCCCACGCTCACCTCGCTCATGATGAGCCCGCGGTCAACAATCATGTTCAGCGCATCCGAGTTCTGTGCCGGGTACAGCCGATCCAGCCCACCCGCCATGAAGGCGATGGTCGGCAGGTCGCTACCCTGCTGAGTCAGCGCCGCCCGATGCGCCGCAATATCGATGCCCATCGCACCGCCAGAAATCACCGTGTACCCGCGGCGCGCCAGCTCAGCGGCGAGATGGGTCGTCGCCTCCGTACCGTAGATGCTCGGGTCGCGTGAACCAACCAGCGCCACGCTCGGGGCAGATGCCACATCCAGCAGGTGCCGCGAATCGCCTCGGCACCACAGCCCGTACGGTCGGTCGGGCCCCAAATCGTTCAGCTGCGGCGGCCACAGCGGATCGGCGGGAGTGACCAGCCACGCCCCGCAGGTTGCCGCCATGTGCGCCTCCGCGTTCAGGGTGCGTTCCATGCGGCGGTTCCAGCGCAGGCGGCGGGTTGCGAGCGCCTTGCCGAACTTATCGCGGCTCATCTGATGCTCACCCGGCGTGTAGTAGCCATTCGCGCTACAGAACAGGGCGGACTCCCCTTCCGCGGGTGCACCCACCGAGTGCAGAAAATCGCTGAGCTGCGTATCAGGTTCGCCGTGCTCCCAGGTGTGCTCATCCGGGATGTGCCCGGTCAGCAGGTAGTGCAGGGTCAGCGGCGCACCCAGGGTGGTGAGGGATTCGACCACGAGCTCATCGGCGGGCTCGGCGTAGCGCATCAGCTGGGCGGTGCAGCAACGGATGTACTCGCGGCACGCCGCCTCAAGCTGCTCCGCACTGAGGGCGGGGTTGAACAGAGGCGCTGGATTGAGCTGGGGTACTGGATTGGACAACGGCGCGGGGTCAGAGCTGCTGGAGGCTGTGCCCGCCGAAGCTTCGGGGTACTCACCCTGTGGCACCTCACTCTGCTGTTCCTCCCAGCTCAGTTCCTGCAGGTTCATCTCTTCCAAGTACACAGGGTTATCTAAGTACACCGGGTTCAGGCAGGAGGCGAGGAAACCCGGCAACCGCGCCGCATTATAGGGGCTCGGCGAGGGTTCGTTCCCCAGCGATAGGATATGCGCCACCCTCTCACGCACCAGGGCGTGCGCATCCAGGGTGCGGCATGGCAGGCGGATCTGCAGTTCCTCCTGCACAAAATCCTCCGCCGCGAGCTCTTCAGGCATGCTCACTTCAAGCACATGCTCTTCCGGCGCTGTTTCTCTCAGCCCATTGTCTTTCAATTCGGCCTCATCAGCTCGTTTTCTGAGCTTCTTCTCACTCATGATGTTCTTCTCCTCTCGTGAGTGATTCGTTCTATAAACCGGCACGCTATGTTCGCTGCCCCCTATTTCAGCTGGCACATTATTTCAATTGCCCCTGCTGCCGCAGAAAAAGCGCCACATCCAGGTGCTCCCGGCTCGGGTAGGCGGCACCCTCCAAATCGGCGAGAGTCCAGGCGATACGCAGCACCCGGTCGTAGCCGCGAGCCGTCAGCGTTCCGCGGTCCACGGCGGCGTTCAGTTCGCCGGTGAGCTTCGCATCCAAACGCAGCGGGCCGCGCAGAATCTTGCCGTTCATCTCCGCATTCGTCTTCAGTCCGTACGGCTCCAGGCGCTCACGCTGAGCCTGCCGCGCCGCCATGACGCGCTCACGAATCTGCGCCGAACTCTCGTTCACCTGACCGCCCGCAAGCTCCGTGGACGACACCTTCGGAACCGTCACATTCACATCAATGCGGTCCACCAGCGGGCCGGACAGACGCCCAAAATAGGCGCGACGCTCACGCGGGGCGCACGTGCACTCCGTACCGGTGCCCACGTTCATGCCGCAGGGGCACGGGTTCGCCGCCAGAATCAGCTGAAAACGCGCCGGGTACGTCGCCGACGCGCTCGAACGGTCCAGGGTCACGGTCCCCGACTCCAGGGGCTGACGGAGCGAATCGAGCACCGTGCGTTTGAACTCCGGCGCCTCGTCCAGAAAGAGCACGCCGCGGTGCGCTTTAGACACGCAGCCCGGGCGTGGAATGCCGCTGCCGCCACCCAGAATCGCCGGCGCGGAGGCGCTATGATGCGGTGCCTCAAACGGCGGCTGACGCACCAGCTCGCTCAGGTGCTCCCCCGCCGAGCAGAGGGAACGGATCGCGGTCACCTCCATCGCGGCATCGTTGTCGAGGGTCGGCAGGATGCTCGGCAGGCGCTCCGCCAGCATGGTTTTACCCGAACCGGGCGGGCCTGTCAGCAGCATGTGGTGACCACCCGCAGCGGCAATTTCCAGGGCGAAACGACCCTGCGACTGACCGGCGACATCGCTCATATCCGAGGGAATTTCAGCCGGTGTCGCCACCGGTGCGCTCGCCTCCGTCTGCGGGGCGGGCGGGTAGGTCAGCTTCTGACTCTCAGCGCCGAGAGCGGCAAAAACCTCCGCCAGGCAGCGGAAACCGCTCACCTGTGCACCGGGAATGAGCGCCGCCTCCTCAGCGTTTTCGGCGGGCACAATCACGCGGTGGTGTCCGGCATCCACGGCGGCTTTGACCGCCGGCAGGATGCCCGGCACGGGGCGTAGCGTTCCGTCCAGCCCCAGCTCGCCCAGGAAGACGCTATCGCCGCTGGGGTGCAGTTTCTTCTCCGCCTGCAACGCCGCAACCACAATGGCAAGGTCGAACGCCGAGCCGCGTTTGGGCAGGGTCGCGGGGGTCAGGTTCACGGTGAGCCGGTGCTGAGTGAGGGTGATGCCGGTGTTCTTCGCCGCAGAGCGCACACGCTCTTTAGACTCGTTGAGGGCAGTATCGGGCAGACCCAGCAGTACGAAGCCGGGCAGGCCCTGCGAGATGTCAGCCTCAACATCAACAATGTGCCCGCGCAAGCCCACGAGCGCCACGGAATAGGTGCGTGCGAATCCCATTACGCCACCGCCTTCAAATGCTCGAAAGTGAAGGTTTCGCAGGTTCCGGTCACCGCAATTGCGTCAATGCGAAAGCGCGGAAAATCCAGGTTCTCGCGCAACCTGCACCAGAGAATCGCCAGCGAGCGCGTGCGGCGCGCCTTATCGCGGTCAATAGACGCGAACGGGTGCCCAAAGTCTTCGCTGCTGCGGGTCTTGACCTCAACGAAAACCAGTTCGTCCTCGGGGTCAATGGCGATCAGGTCGAGCTCGCCGCGGATCTGTTCGTGTTCCAGCCCGGCGGGCGGTCGCCAATTCCTCTCCAGAATGCGGTAGCCGTTCGCTTCCAGGATGCGGGCGGTCAGCTCCTCACCCCACCTGCCGACGCTGTGGGCGCGGGGCTGGGTTCGCGGAGGCTGGGTGCTCTGGAGCAGAGGTCTGTTGGGTGCGCTTCGGGTTGCAGCGCGGGCTGTTATTCGGGCTATTGTCATGGGTCTCTCCCCCGGTAGATAGCGGTAGTGCTTCTACTGTGCCCGCCGCGCGCGTGCCCGAACGCGGTTAACGAAAAACTGTGGATAACCTCGGCTCCCAGAAGGAATTAGAGGTTATCCACAGCCGTTTATTTGAAATTTTGGGGCGTATTTTTCAAAAATGCCGCTCGGGTGCCGATTCGACGCGTCATATTCGCGCAGGTTCATCACGCAGTTCTGCGCGCACTTTCATCACTCAGTCCCGCCGCATTCCAGCCACCCGGCACCGGCGCGCCTACCCGCGGTTACCCTCGGTTACACTCGGCGAGGTGTTGAAGCATGCTTGAGCTAGGCGTTAAAGTCAGGCATTTCCGGCACGGTGAACTCCTGGTTGGGCAGGCGCTCCTCCACGTTCACGTCACGCACCGAGTAGGCGTGCACCTTCTTCACAAAGCGGTTGGAGCGGAACACGTCCCACACCCACACATCGCTCATGCTCACCTCAAAGTAGAGGGTGCCGTCCTGCACGTGCGGGGTGACGTCCACCTGGTTCGCCAGGTAGAAGCGTCGGTCGGTTTCTACCGCGTAGCTAAAGAGCGACATGACGTCTTTGTATTCGCGGTAGAGCACCATTTGGGCGTCGGTCTCGTAGTTTTCGAGGTCTTCTGCGCTCATTACTCTTCCTTTCCTGGGCTTTATTAGTACTAATTCAGCGGTGGCACGTTAGGCTTTCGCGGCCTTCCGAGGCGCGGTCTTTAGGAATGTCACGCACCCTAGCCGCGCTGTGCCGCAGCAGCCTCAATCTGCTCGGCGGTCGCCGGAAGCGACCATGAGAGTCGATGCTGCGGGCTGGGGCCCTGCACGCTAATCGCCTCGCGGTGAGCGGCGGATCCGTAGCCCTTGTTCTTTGCCCAGCTGTACCCCGGGTAGCGGGTATCCAGCTGAACCATCAGCTCGTCACGTTCCACCTTCGCAACCACCGATGCGGCGGCGATGGAGGCGCACTTGTAGTCACCCTTGATGACCATGGTCACCGGCATCTGCGCGGGCTCACCTGCACCCTCCCACGCCTGGGCGAGCAGTTCGTTGTAGTGTGCCTGCGCCGGGTCCGGCGCCAGCGCGCTGAACAGGTCCTCCTGCGGAGGGGTGAACCAGTCGTGCTTACCGTCCAGCAGGGCGGCATCGGCACGGTATCCGCGGCGCGCCAGCTCGGCGAGCGCATGCTGGGCGGCAAGCCTCAGCGAGAGGGTCATGCCGAGCCGGTCAATATCTGCCGGTTCCACGTGCCCGACCGCCACGGCGCACCACTGGCGGATTTCGGGAACCATGGATTCGCGGCGTGCCGGTGAGAGCGCCTTAGAGTCGATCAGCCCGCCCACCTCGAGAGTGGCGTCCGGGGTGAGGATTGCGACGCCCACAGTGACCGGGCCCGCCATGGAGCCGCGGCCTACCTCGTCGATTCCGGCAACTGTGCGGGCACCGGAGGCGAAGAGCTGCTGCTCGTACTCGAGGTCGGCGGCGGGCGGGGTTGTCTTCGCGGGCTTAGCTTGAGTGGGTTTCGTTGCGCTCTTCTGGGCGCTCACCATCATTGCCACGCTCGCTTATTCGCTCGGGGTGGAGGTCGGCTCAGGAATCGAGGAGAACACCGAGCTCTGATCCTGCAGCAGACCGAAGTGGTTCAGCGGCCACGCCACCACGAACACGTTACCTTGCACGTCGTCCTTGGAGATGAATGCGGTGCCGTCGCTAATGTGGTAGCGGGAGTCGGCGGAGTTGCTGCGGTGGTCGCCCATGACGAAGTACTTGCCGGCGGGCACGGTCACCTTAAAGGGGACTTCCGAGGGCGGGTTGCCGGGGTACAGGTACGGTTCGGTAATCTCTACGCCGTTGACCTTGATTTTGCCGTTGCCGTCGCTTTCGACCACGTCACCGGGGGTGCCGATAACGCGCTTGACCAGGAAGTTCGAGGAGGTATCCGGCAGAATACCCGCGAAGGACAGGGCATCCTTGAGCGGGCTGCTGGTCTTCTGGGTGGAGGGAATCCAGCCCTGAGAGTCCTTGAAGACGATCACGTCACCGCGCTTGGGCTCACTAAAGTAGGAGCCCGCCACGTTAATGAACACGCGGTCGTTGACCTGCAGGGTCTGCTCCATGGAGCCGGAAGGAATGTAGAAGCCGCGCAGCAGGAAGGTCTTGACCAGGAATGCGATGACCAGCGCGTAGAGGATGACGGTGCCGCCTTCGCGTGCCTGCACCCAGAGCCATTCGCCGAGACGGCCTTCTTCTTGCGCCTGGGAGTAGGTCAGCTCTGCCTGTTCGGCGCGCTTTGCCTTGCGGCGTTCCTTGGGGGTCATTTCGGAGAAGTCCTTGGTGGTTTCCACGTCTGCGGCACTCTCCTCATCGGCGGTTTCTTCGCGCTTAGTGTTCTTCGCGGCGGAAGAAGTCGCAACGGCGGCATCTGCGGAGGCGGCGCTCGCCTCGGCGCTAGCTACCACCTCGTGATCGCGCTCAGAGGTGCTCTTAGTATCGCTTTCGGTGGAAGAGGCAGCGCTCCAGGGGGTAGCCTTCTCGGGTGCAACCTTTTCAGCACCATCATTCTCTGCGGCGCTCTTTTCTGCAGTAGCCTTTTCGGCGGCGAGGCGCGCGAAGTATTCTTCCATTTCGCGGCGCTCGCGGCGGCTTTGAGGCTGGTATCCCTCAGGGAAGGGGCTGGTGTTCGCAGTGTTCTTGTCGTCTGCCATGCTGGAGTGAGCCTTTCGTTTGAGAGATACCTAGCTCGAGTGAAACGGTACCTAGCTATTGTATCGAGAGTGTTTACGCTCTTGGGCTTTTATTTTCTGAGAGCGGCAAGGTTCTCAGAAAGCGGGGTCTCAGAATATGCAAAAACCGCTCCTCTCCCGCGAAATGCGGTTGGGGAGCGGTTTGCAACAGAATTCTGTATCTATAAAGATTAGAACTCGCGCTTCTCGCGGATACGAGCAGCCTTACCGTGGCGGTCGCGCATGTAGTACAGCTTTGCACGACGGACGTCACCGCGGGTCACCAGCTCGATCTTCTCGATGGAGGGAGAGTGAACCGGGAAGGTACGCTCAACACCAACACCGAAGGAAACCTTGCGGACGGTGAAGGTCTCGCGAACGCCTGCACCCTGGCGGCCAACGACGAAGCCCTTGAAGACCTGGATACGGTGGTTCTTACCTTCAACGATCTTAACGTGAACGTTCAGGGTGTCACCGGGGCCGAATGCGGGGATGTCGTCACGGAGGGACTTCTTGTCGAGGAAGTCAAGAGTCTGCATAGTTGTAGATCTCCAGAGTCATCTGCCGCAGGTCAAATAGACTCAGATTGCTCTGCCCCACTGCGGGACAGAAAACTTCATGCTTCGGACAGGATTGGTGCCCGAAGGTTGACATCGTTGGTCGCTCTTCCCCCTGCGGCAGGGGCGTGCCCGATGTCAACACAATGCCCCATTATCCCAATGCACCCGCGTTTATGCAAGCATCCGGGGAGCACTTTTAGAAGGGGGGTTCGTCACTTTGCGCTCCCCCGCCCTGGGATGCGCCGTTCTGGGATGCACCGCTCTGCGCCGGAGCACCCGGAGCGGTCACGCCCGGCGCCTCCGCGTTCTGCTGGGGTGCGTACTGAGGTGCTTCCTGCGGCGGCGCATACTGGGGCGCGTACTGCTGCGGCGCACCCTGAGGCGCACCCTGCAGGGAACCCTCGTTGACCGTGCGCTTCTCCACGGTGCGGGCGAAGGTGCTCGTACCGTAGTTCAGGTCGTGACCGATGCCGAGGGCATCCACCTCTACGGTAGTGCCCTGCGTGCCGTCTTCGCGGTTCCAGCGGCTAATGCGCTGGCGGCCGCTCACGACCAGCGGCTGCCCCTTCTCAATGGAGGTGGCAATGTTCTGGGCGAGGCGGCGGTAGGCTTTCACGGTGTACCAGTTGGTGGTGCCTTCTTTCCAGGTGCCGGTGGCGTCCTGCCAGCGCGGGGTGCTGGCGAGGCGAAAGTTCACGACGGGCACCCCGTTGGGCAGGGTGCTCAGTGCCGGGTCGGAGGCGGTGAATCCGCGGATCAGGATGGTGTCGCTCATGGTTTCTCCTTAGAAACTAGTGGGTGGGTTCCTTCACCTTGCCAGGGCTGACCCGCTCCTGCATCCGGCGGTTACCGGTTCTGTGGATAACCGCGCGTTTTGCAGTTTTGAGCGCCGCCTGTGGATAGAGTTTTTGAACTTTTCACCCCATTTTTTCAAAAATCGCCCGCGGGCAACATGCTTCCTGCAGAAATATGACGACTACGCCCCATTCGACGTCGTGATAGGTATCTCAGCGTCGGGGCGGCTATTTTTGCCCTCAAGTTCACTATTTCAGCCCCGCGCGCTCTATCCTTGATGATGCGGTGCACTCAGCCGCGTCCCGTCTACCCGCCTTGGAGAACCCGTGAGCAAAAAGCCCGCGAACAACAACCTGCCCTCCCTGCAGGAACTTCAGCAGCTACAGCGCAACCTGCCCAAGCTACCCGATTCGATGGACCCGCAGAAGAAGCGCCTTATTTACGGTCTGCTCGCTGTGCTTGCCGTGATCGTGCTGATTATTGGTCTGGTCTACGTGAGTAAGAACGGTGTGGACGGGCTGCTCGGCTCCGACACGACGACCTCCGCCACCGATGATGAAGAGACCAACGTGCAGACTGAAACCCTCGCCGAGGTCAAGAACCCGTACAAGGCGGTTGATCCCGCGACCGCGCTCGCACCGGATCTGGCAACCGCGAAGAGCGAGCTGGCGTCCCTGCAGGTGAAGGAACGCGCGTCGAAGGCTGGCTACTCTCGTGATCAGTTCGGACCCGCCTGGGATGACGTTGACGGGAACAAGTGCAACACTCGCGACGACATTCTGCGCCGCGACCTGACCAATGTTCGTTTCAAGGTCAGGACCCACGCATGCACCGTCATCAGCGGCACTCTGAACGACCCGTACACCGGCAAAACCATCGAGTTCAAGCGCGGCAAGAAGACCTCCTCGGCTGTGCAGATTGACCACGTGGTGGCTCTGTCGAACGCATGGCAGACCGGCGCGCAGGATCTGACCGCAGAGCAGCGCCGCCAGCTGGCGAACGACCCGGAGAACCTGCTCGCTGCAGACGGTCCGGCGAACCAGCAGAAGTCCGATGCGGACGCCTCCGAATGGTTGCCGAGCAACACCGCCTACCGCTGCACCTACGTGGCACGCCAGGTGCACGTGAAGGCGAAGTACAAGCTGTGGGTGACCGCGGACGAGAAGAAGGTTATGGAGCGCGTCCTCAACTCTTGCAAGGACACGAACCCCACTAAGAAGTAGCTTCCCGGCACACAAATGTAAAAGCATAAAGAAAAACCGCCCCGCACCCTGAGTTTAGGGTGCGGGGCGGTTTTTGCATGTGGCGCCCCAGGAGGGAATCGAACCCCCGACCAAGAGATTAGAAGGCTCCTGCTCTATCCTCTGAGCTACTGAGGCCTTCCTCTAGGGTACATGAGAATTTATGCTTCTCATGCACCGCGCCTCTCACGCGGTGGATGACCCGCTGGGCAGTGCATCCGGCTGGCGCGGCATCCGGATGACGCGCTATGAGCCTACCTTGGCGGCTTCCCGTTCTGCCTTCTTCACCTCGCGGCGGCGTGCACGGCGGCTTGATGCGCCGGGGAACAGCTGCCACCACAGGCGGATGGTGGTGCGGCGAATCTGCGTGGGGTGCAGGCTCACGTACACCAGGCGACGGGTTGCCGGGTCGAGGGCGACCAGGTAGATGATGTATCCCAAGCAGATGACGGTTGCGATGAGTCGGCCCATGTCCTGGTTGAAATCGCGCAGGTAGGGCGAGACGTTCAGCTGGTCGCTCACACCATACGCCATGAAGAACAGCGTGGTGATGAAGTACCACATGAGCTGGAAGTGCGAGCGCAGGCCGGTTGCGGCGAGCATCGGGATTGCCCAGAGCAGGTACCAGGGCTGAATCATGGGGCTGCACAGGAGCATGAACAGGATTGCGAGGCCGGCGTGGCGCACGATGTTGCGGTCGCGTCCAACGAATGCCATGGCTACCGCGCCGAGCATACCGATGCCCTTGCCGACGGTTTCGATGAGCTTGCGGATGACCTCGAAGGCGTCCCCCTGAACGAACAGGGAGGCGGCACCGATGACCAGGCCGAAAGGGGTGTACCAGATGTACTGGCCGCCGGTGGTGGACAGTGCCTTGATCCAGCCGAATTCCAGTCCGGTCACCCAGCCCATGAGCGCCATTTCGGCGAGCAGTAGCACGCCGGAGAATGCCCAGAAGATGAACTTGCGCGGCCATGAGGCGTTCTTACCCGCCCAGAGCAGACCCACGAAGGGCAGCACCACGAGGGCGAGCGGCTTGACGGCAACACCGAGGGCTACGAAGGTCACGCCGAGCGGGCCGCCCCACCAGGTGTCGCGGTAGCGCTTGGCGTAGTAGAGGCCGCCGAGCATGAACATAGTCATGAGCGAGTCGTTGTGGCCGCTGGCGATGAACGATGCGATGAACAGCGGGTTCGGGCCAATCTGCCAGAGAGCGCGGACCTGGTTGAAGCCGTGCGCCTGGGCGAGTTTTGCCACGTAGAAGAGAATGCCGATGACCGCGAGCACGGAGAGCAGGCGGAAGTAGAAGAGGGAGAGGTCGATGTTCTCCCCCGCCAGGCGCACAATCCACTCTTCGAGCTTGAGGGAGACCGGGCCGTACGGGGGCGGAGATTCCGCCCACATGGGGTCCGCACCGTTCTGCATGAAGTTCGAGATTTCGGAGACACCGTGCTTGTACGGGTTGAGGCCGTGCGCCATGACCATGCCCTGACCGTAGTAGGAGAACATGTCACGGCTGTAGATGGTGAAGGCGAAGATCTGCGGCAGGGACCAGCTGGCGGTGACGGCAATCATCCAACGCATGGCGTTGGGTTCGTTCCAGTCGCCCATTTTCTGGTAGATTCGCAGCCATTCACGGCACATGATCATAGCGCCGAGGGCGAGCATGATAATGCCGGTGATGACCCATGCGGCTTCGAATCGGATGGCGCGGATAATGTCATAGCGCCAGAAGCTGGAGCTGTCGGCGAGCCAGCCGACGGCGTAGGAGCCGAGGGTGACCATGATGGAGCCGATGGTGCCGATAATCAGCGTGCGCAGACGGTGATTATTGACGTAGTCCAAGAGTTTGGGTGAGAGAGGTGCGTCGTGTGCGCCGGGGGTGGTGAGCCGGTGTGCTAGCTCCTTTGGTGCGCGCATAACTCCCTTTCTGTCTGCATCGTCGTTCTGGTTTTTATCATACCGGAGCCCTTGGATGCACTTGCGAGAATCACTGTTGCGAAGGCGCTTGTGGACACCCCGTAGGGGCACGCAGGGCGGTGCGACTCTCCCCCGCTGCCGCGGTTTGCGCATCCTGTTCTACCTTCTCGCGCCCTCTTGTACCCCTTTTGTGACGTGCTACCCGCCGGGCCGGCGGTGTTTGGGGGTAGAGTGGGAGGGTGAGTATTTCTAGTGAACGTATTGTATGGATTGACTGCGAGATGACCGGCCTGGACGTGGAGAACGACGCTCTCGTCGAGGTGGGCGTTCTGGTCACGGATGCCGATTTGAACATTCTGGGTTCTGGCGTTGAGTTCGTCATTAAGCCCGGTGATGAGTCTCCTGCCGGTGCGCTGGAGAACATGAATGACTTTGTGCGTTCGATGCATGAGGCGTCGGGTCTGCTGCCCGATATTGAGCACGGTGTGTCGATGGATTACGCGCAGGAGCAGGTGCTTCGTTACATCAAGAAGTATGTTCCGGTGGCGGGCAAGGCGCAGCTGGGCGGCAACTCGGTGGGTATGGATAAGCGTTTCTTGGAGCGTTACATGCCAGAGGTCATGGCGCACCTTCATTACCGCGTGATTGACGTGTCCACCATTAAGGAGCTGGCGTCGCGCTGGTACCCGGCGGCTCGTCACAGCGCCCCGGCGAAGACCGGTAACCACCGCGCGCTGGGCGATATCAAGGACTCGATTGATGAGTTGAAGTATTACCGCCGCGCCATTTTTGTGCCGCAGGGCCCGGACGCGATTGCTTCGGCGCAGATTGCGCGTGAGGTGGAGGCTGAGCGTGCCGCACGCGAGGCGGCTGAGCGCGAGGCTGAGGCATCCGCTTCTGATGCGGCTGAGGCATCCGAGGCGTAAGCACAACATGTAACGAGCATCACGGCTTTTCAACTTGGCAGGTTTCTGAATCTCCTGTACAGTAGTATCCGTTGCATATCGCAAGGGAAACCAAGCGAAGCACATGGTGGTCGTAGCTCAGTTGGCAGAGCGCCTGGTTGTGGTCCAGGAGGTCGCGGGTTCAACCCCCGTCGATCACCCCGATGGAAAGGGTCGTTATGGTTATCCGTAACGGCCCTTTCGCTTACCCTCAATCCGGTTCACCCACACACGGTGTACCCGACAAGTTCCCGTTCAACAGTTCCCGTTCAACACAAGCAAAGGATAATTCCGTGGCTATTCGCCCCATCGTTATTCACGGCAACCCCGTTCTGCACCGCCCCGCGGCACCCGTCACCGAGTTTAATGATGAGCTCAAGGAGCTCGTGGCTGACATGTACGAAACCATGGACGCATCCAACGGTGTGGGTCTGGCGGCACCACAGATTGGTGTGGGCCTGCGCATCTTCACCTACAAGATGGAGAATGAGGACGGCGTTCCCCCGCGCGGCTGCATCATCAACCCGGTACTGACCCTGGGCAAGATTTCTACCGCCGACCCGGACCCGTACGAGGAGGAAGAGGGCTGCTTGTCCTTCCCCGGTTACGGCTTCCCCCTCAAGCGCGCCGAGTGGGTGACCGTGAATGGTCTTGATGAGCACGGCAACCCCGTCCAGTTTGAGGCGACCGGCTGGTTTGCACGTTGCATGCAGCACGAAACCGACCACCTGGATGGCAAGCTGTACGTGAACCGTCTGAACAAGAAGTGGACCGGCAAGATGAAGAAGGTCGTGAAGAAGGAAGGCTGGACCGTCGACGGTAACTCGTGGATGCCCGGCGTGGATCCGGATCCCTTCGGCCACTAATCACGAGCTCTTCTGACGGTCGGACCGACCTCCCGAGAACTTAAAACGAAGACCGCGAATGTACTCTCAAGGCGCATTCGCGGTCTTCGTTTTCCCATCAGCCGATGATATTGTCCGTCAGCCCAACGATGGCGTGAAACGGGTCATCCTATGAGCCGGGTTCTGTCTAAAACGCCGCCCGAAGGGGCGTTTCGAGGCAATCATCTATCTAGAACGTACGTTGCCGCACGTCTCAAGCAGCCTACCCGAATACGCACCCCGATTAAGCGGGGATCGGGCGCACTACCCTACCATGGCGTATTCTGTTTGACCTTGCTCCGAATGGGGTTTACCTAGCCGGGCACGTCACCGCGCCCGCTGGTGGTCTCTTACACCACCCTTTCACCCTTACCGCGGCGAACCGCGGCGGTTTACTTTCTGTGGCACTGGCCTGCGGGTTACCCCGAGTGGATGTTATCCACCATCCTGTGCTGTGGAGCCCGGACTTTCCTCGAAGCACGTGTGCCTCGCGATTGCCCAGACGGCCCGTTTCACCCAACCCATTATACGCACACCCTTGGATGTGGTTATTTCCCGGGTTCGTTTCGCGGGTACGTAGGGGTACGCGGGCGTACTGGGGCACGCCGGCGCCTCGTAGCTACACTGCGTCTCGCGGGTACACTGGAGAGATGCTGATTCTTCTTCCCCCTTCCGAAGGTAAAACTCCCGCCCCCGCTGACAACGCGCCCGTATGCTTCGCTGACCTCTCGTTCCCTGAGCTGACCACCGAGCGTGAGAGCGTCCTGGAGGAGCTGGCGGCAGTTAGCTCGGGCCCCGATGCTCTCGCGGAGCTCAAGGTGGGCGCATCCCTCGCAGCAGAGGTGGAACGCAATACGCGCCTGCTGACCGAGCCGGCTCAGCCCGCGATCCGCACCTACACTGGCGTGCTCTTTGAGGCGCTGGATTATGCGAGCTTCTCCCCCGCCGAACGCGATGCCGCGCACTGGTCGCTGCTGATTTCTTCGGCGCTGTGGGGTATTCTGCGCCCCGAGGATGAGATTCCCGCCTACCGCCTGTCGATGGGCGTGAAGCTGGGTTCGGTGGGTGCGCTCGCCTCCTTCTGGAAGGGCGCGTTGGGTACCGCACTGGAGGCAACCGCGAAGGACCAGCTGATTCTGGATTGCCGTTCTGCAGCGTACGCGAAGTCGTGGGTGACTCCCCCGTCGCAGACTCTGGCGGTTCGCATGGAGCGTGTGGCGGCTGATGGGTCGCGTAAGGTCGTCTCGCATATGGCGAAGCATTACCGTGGCTTGTTTGCGCGTTACCTGATTCAGTCGGGTTTGGCGGCTCGTCCTATTGATGGTTCTACGGCTGGTATTGCCGAATTTTTGGAGGCGATCAGCGCGGACTGGTCGGTGGAGTGCACCCTGCCGACGGCGCGTAAGGCAGGCGTTTTGACGTTGCTGGTACATGAGCAGTAGGTCGCCCAACTATTTGTTTTCGCCTATTTTTTGCATCATATTGAAAATTTTTTAACTATTTTTCTAGGGGCTTAAGTCTGTATTTCCCCCTGTAAAACCACATTTTCCCACATTAAGCGGGTAGGTTTTTGCAGGGCAGAAGGCGGGTAGTGTCTATCTATCCGCCTTCTTTTTGTGCACAGAAGTGCTTATAGTATTAAACGTCTCGCCATTGGTGGCGGGTATTTCACTCACTAACATTCACATTCTCAACCCAGCACACATGGAAACACGTCACGCCACGTACGTATAACAAACGACTAGAGGTTTAACCAATGGTTATTGGTTTGCTAGCGTAGAAGTAACCACTCAGAAGCACATCGATGGGACAATGATATGTCTACTTTTTCCTCTCGTCGCGCCCTTTTTAAGGGTGCGGCAGCACTAACAGTCGCTGGCGCTTTGGGCGCGCACCATGCCGGCGAGCAGAACGCCCAGGCTGCCACCTTGGACGTTAAGACCACTCCGCTGACGTTCAAGATTACCGAGGCGTCGTTTGATATTAGCGGCTTCAACCTCAGCTACGAGATTACCGGTCTGCAGGCTGTGCTTGATACTGGCCTGTACACCCCGTACATTGAGGCTGGCTACTACACCAAGGAGAAGGGCTTCACTCAGTTCTATTTCTTCGCTCTTGAGCCGAAGAAGCGCATTGAGAATGAGGTCTATGTAAGGCACCACGTCATTAATCGTGACATCACTGCCGGCCCGAAGGGAAACTACGGGGTTCGTCTGTCTCTTCGTCCGCGCCGTGAGCAGTACACCATCCTGCGTACTATTGAGGTTCGCCCGACGATTAACACTGAGTTCGCGTGGGCACCGTTCATTGTGGATATTGATATGGATGGCGAGTACGCCCCCGATATCTACAGGTCATGTAGCGCAAAGATTCTGCTAATTGATAAGGATCGTTGCTTCCACCCTCAGCGTGCGGTGACTCGCGGCGACCTGATGGATGCAATTTACCGAGGCGCCCGCTCTCCGAAGGTGAAGCTTCCTACGCGTTCTCCTTTCCCTGATGTGTCCCCGAAGGATGAGCGTTACTCGGCGTACATTTGGGCGTACCAGAATGGTCTGACCTCGGGCTGGTCTGACGGTAAGATGCACCCGGAGGCGGTGGCTAGCCGCGCTACGATGGCTGCGTTCTTCTACCGTTACTTTATGCTTACCCCCGGCCGCCGTCCTTCGTGGTTCAATCTCACCATCCCGCAGGATATGAAGCCGGGTGCCCCGTTCTACACCGAGTCGGTGTGGCTGCACTCGTCGGTGAATGTTGATGTGAGCTTCATTTATAAGAGCAAGGATTTCCGTCCGACCAAGATTGCTACCCGCGAGGAGCTGGCTCGTGTCGTGTCGATGCTGGGTATGGCTAGCATCAGCCGCAGCCCTTATCTCGATGATTAAGATTCGGCAGATGCGGTGAATCAGACTGTTGGACCCCTATATTGTGCGGGTTGACCCCTGATAACAACAGCTGAAGATAGCAGCCTACAGAAGGGGCGGTGAGAGTTTTTCTCTCACCGCCCCTTCTGTGTGCCCGCTTTATGGTACTGGCGCTACTGGGTGCCGTTTTTAGCGCTGGTGATGTTTCCAGTTTTTGTTTCTCTATTGTGTGGTCTTTTTTGGGGTTTGGGCTTTGTATAAAGCCAGGGCGTAATTTTTGAATTTTTTGTCTTATAACTCTCATCAGCATGTTTTTCTCGTGTTTTCGTTGATTGTCTAAGACGCGGGTTGGTAGGCTGAAATTGCACTTCAGCTTACCGCTGCTACGGGCCTTCTACGATGTGGATTCGGTGCGGGCTCAGCGCGGTGGACTGTCACTCATTTATCCTCTCAACTTCTTTTCTCATTCGCCCTCTTTCATGCAGAAAATTCAGATTGGATAATGATGTCCTCTTTCTTTAAACCTGCTCGTGGCACGCGCCGAAAAGTTGCGGGTGCTTCCCTGGTTTTGGGTTTGACTCCGCTGCTGGCTTTGACGCCGGTGGCGGCTCAGCCGGCGCCCGCATCCCCCGCCCAGCAGGCAGATACGCAGCAGGCAACTACTCAAGAAACACCGGCCCGTCAGGTGCCTCAAGTACAGAGTGGCGATCCCGCCTCTGAGCTGGAGAACATTGATTTGAAGGTCACGACAGGTCCCCTCAATATTTCTCAGGGCGGTATTGTGTCGGTGACAACCTCTCCGTTGAGCGCCGAGTTTAGGCAGAAGTACACGTTCCACGAGCTCGCGTTGGTGGAACGTGGTTCCACGTACGTCCATGTCGGGCATCATAATTATGTTCCCCTCACTCAGTACGGTGGGATGGTTAGGGACCTCAAGCAGCAGGGCAATGTGCGAGAGAACCCGGATGGTAGCCTCACTTTCACGCTCGTTGTTCCCGCCCAGGTTGTTGAGGCTCAAGAGGGGACTCTCTTCGATACGGTACTGACGTACTACCCGTCGAATGAGTATGAGCCGGATCCGTTGACGTGGTCGAATCGCCGAGTAATCCGTACTCCTACCGATGTGGTGCAGGACACTAAACCTACGAAGACCACATACCTCTTCAGTTCATCTTCTATCGAGCATCCGGAAGAGGATACAACCCTGACGGTTGAGGGTTTCCATATCCTCTCAAAAAGCACCTTTTGGGGTCCTGAAGGCCCGGCGGTCCTGACCCTCTATGAGGTTGATCCAGTGACTGGGCAGGGTATTGGTTCGCCTGTGTTTACTCAGAATCTGAATTACACCAGGTGCGGTCAGTACTGTGATTCGTTCTTGAACGACCATTTCAGTACGGCTATCACAATTCCCAGGGGTACTCTCAAAGCGGGCAGGCAGTACAGGATTGGTTTCTACGGCGGTGGTTATCCTGGTCCGGGTTCCGAGGAATACCCTGGCGCATGGATGACCGATGTGGCAGATTTCATCCCTGTAGGTACCCCGGAGCAAGATGCAGCTCCCACCAGCATCTACGTCTCGGGAGATAAGATGAGCCCTTATCGCGAGAATAATACTTTGAAGGTGACTGTTTTGGGTCTGCCGCCGCTGTCCAAGGGCTACTACCGTTTCTCCTTGCAGCCGATTGATGATCATGGCCGTCCGACCGGGCAGAAGTCTTGGGAGAAAGTGATTCCTGCCGAGAGCATTCAGAAGGGCCGTACAGAGCAGACGCTTTCTCTTCCCGGCTATGCCCTGAATTTTGAGGGGGCCTATAGGCTCTTGGTGGAGAAGGTAACCCCGAATCAGGGTGACGCTGTCGATTCGGTTGAGCAGGTTGCTTCCAAAGACCTGGACTTGGATATCAGCCAGGAACGGGAAATGGAGGCTGCCAGGAAGTGGATTGTGAACCGTCAACTTCTGCCGGACTACCCCACTGACCGCGATTGGGAATCAGTGAATCGCCGTTCTGTGACGGTGGCATTGTACCGGTTAGCGGGTGCGCCGCAGGTTGAGCTTCCGGCAGTCAGCCCTTACACGGATATTACGCCGGACGACCCTGACTATACCGCTATTATTTGGGCTCGTCAGAAGGGTATTACGTTCGGTTGGGTTGATGGTCGCTTCCACCCGAATGAGCCGCTTTCGGACCGTTCCACGGCTGCGTTCCTCTACAGGTATCAGCGATCCTTTGGGGAGGCTTCGCCAAGCTTACCGACCTCTCCTTCGCTACCGAAGTCTAACCCGAAGAAACAGACGCATTTCCCGTTTAGCTCTCGTTGGCGGCTCTGGATCAGCCCGGAGACTGCTTTTTCACGTGAGTCTCGCTGGGCTATTGAGCAACGTATCTGGGGTTACATGCCTGATCAAGGTTACTTCTATGAGAGCTTTGGCGGCTTCAAGATGTCGTACCGTCAGGTGGCTGTGATGCTGTACCGTATGGAGCACGGCGGCAGCCGCCTCAGGTAACGCCCGGTCGTGGTGAGGGTAACCGGTGGGCTGGGTGCTCGACGTAGTTCAGCTTTTCAGCCCGCCGGTGCCGACTCGGTTTCCCTCTCACCAGCGATTTCTCTTGCCTGATACCAGGCTTTACGGGTCTCCCCTAGCCTGGCTTTTCAGGCTCTATCCGCTCAACTTCTTCACTCACTTCATCTACTCACTCATTTCAATCACCGTATAAATTTTGTAGATGGGATTATGATGTCTTCATTCTTCGCCCCACGGGGTGCCCCGCACCATTCTGATACCCCGCGCCACCCGGCGAGCGCCCGCGCGCTCAGCCTGTCGTTGCTGCTGGGTTTGAGCCCGCTTGCAGGTATTGCTCCTGCGGCGCTAGCGGCGCCTGACCAGCCGGCGCCCGCCTCCCCCGCCCAAAACACCCCCGTACAGAACGCGCCCGTTCGGGGTAATCAGCAGGATGCTTCCCTGCCGACCCTGCGCGTGTCCAGCGGCTCCCTCGACATTCTTCACGGCGGTACCGTGCACGTGGAAGGTACCGGGCTGTCCCCCGAGTTCTTGACGCATCACGAACTGCGTAGCCTCACGATTGCGCCGAAGGGCTCTTCGACCTACGCCAACCCCTACCAGAAGGTCGATCACCGCGGCCTTGTCTTTGACGCCCCGAAACCGGCTGCTGACGGCAGTTTCAGCGCTGACCTGACGGTTCCGGCAAATAGCCTGCCGGCAAACCTGGAGTACGAGGTCATTCTCACCTACCGCCCCGTAGACGATGCGCACCCCTATGCGTGGAACACTGAGGATCGCGTCCGTACGGCGCTGCCGGTGGAGTTCAACCTCCCGAAGGCTGTGCTCCCCTCCATCACCTATGATGTTTCGGCTATTTCTGAGGAGCAGATTGCTTCCGGCCAGCCGATTGAGGTGACGCTGACGGGTACCGGTTTTCAGGATGTCAGCTCCGTGGACTTCACCCTAGCCGAGCATGATGAGCAGGGAAAGGTCACGAACTCTAATGTGGCTTCGCTTGGTGAGCTGAAGGCACCGGATACGGAAGAGAATCAGCGCATTTTCAAGGGTCTGATTCCTAACGGCTATTTCCAGAAGAAGGTCACTATCCCTGCGGGAGTCCTGAAGTCCGGTAAGGGGTATTCCCTGGGTGTTTCCGGTGTAGAAACCCACGGGTGGAATAAGCTGTCGCGTAAGTTCCCCTTCGTTCCTGTGGGCAATAACCCTGCGCGCATGGCATATCAGGATAATTCGTTCAGGAATACCCTGCCGAAGGTATCTGTTGCTGCGCAGGATTTTGATCCCGGTCAGGACCGCGTCTATAAGGTGACTATTTCTAATATTTCCCCCGAGGTGGACCTGGGGTACTACCTTGAGTCTGTGGCGATTTATAACGCTACCTCTGGTGAGAAGGCACCTTTTGCGGTGAATAATGTAGCGGAGCAATACTATAAGCGTGACGAGCTGGTAACCCGCAATGCTGACGGTACTCTGACCGTGGAGGTTGAGTATAAGGTTGACGGTTATTCCAGCTATAGGCCGACTTCTCGCGGTTCGATGGCTGAAGTGCGTGTGGTGTTCTCGGACTATGAGTATTTGTACGGTCACCATAAGTTCACGGTGAGCACCCAGCTTCCGATGGCGCCTCTTGCCGCTGATGCTTTTGATTGGGTGAACCCGGCAAATGTTCAGTTGAAGGTCGATTCGGGAACCCTCAATATTTCTCAGGGTGGCACGGTGTCGGTGACGACTTCTCCGTTGAGCGCTGAATTCCGTAAGAAGTACACTTTCTACGAGCTGGTTCTGGTGCAGCGCGGATCGTTGTACGCGTATGCGGAGCACAATAGTTATGCGCCTCTCGACGAGTACGGCGGGGTTCTCAAGGACTTGAATCATCAGGTGCGGGAGAACCCAGACGGTAGCCTCACCTACACGTTTGAGGTTCCTCCGCAGTACATTGAGGCTGCCGACGGTGAGCTCTTCGATGTGGTGATGACGTACTACTGGTCGTCGGATGAAGCTGAGCTGGAGCCTTGGAGTCTGGCGGACCGTTTGTATGCCCGCGCCCATATTGATGTGGTTCAGGATGCGCAGCCGGCCCGTGGGACCTACACCTTCAGTCAATCCGCTATCAATGACCCGTGGAAGGATACGACGCTGCGGGTTGAGGGACGCCATATCCTCTCCCAGGCTAGTGAAATAGTTGGTAATGATTGGCCGGTCATCGCTATCTATGAGGCTGACCCTGCAACGGGAAAGATGGTGGGTGAGCCTGTGTTCACTCAGCGGGATGACTACACGTACTACGGGGTTAACACCAGGTGGTTCCGCAATAACTATTTCAGTGCGGAGCTGAAGATTCCTGCGGGTACGTTGAAGCCGGGCAAGCTCTACTTTATTGGTATGTATGGGAACGGGTTGCCTTACCCCGGCATGGAAGATTCTCCGGGTTCTATGCTGAATGATGTGGCTGAGTTCCTTCCGGTGCGTGCCCCCGAGCATGATTCCACGGGGCCCGCACTGCACCTTGGGTCGGTGGGTCTGAACCCGTACGCGAAGACGAACTCGTTTACGGCACGCGCTACCGGGCTCTCTGCGCCGGGTGAAGGATCGTACCGCCTCTCGGTGCAGCATGTTGATGAGCAGGGTCATTTGACCGGTCAGACGGTGTTCCAGCAGGCAATCCCGGCTGACCTCATCAAGGACGGCAGGGCGGAGCTGAACCTGACGATCACTCAGCAGCTGAACTATTCGGGTGCTTATCGTCTGGTCTTGGAGAAGGTCACCCCCGGTAAGGATGGTGCCGGCGAGTCGGTGGAGCAGCTTGCTGCCGAGGATATTCCTCTGAAGCTGAAGCGTGAGGATGAGTTGCAGGCGGCTGAGCAGTGGTTTGCTGATCGTGATATTTTGCCTAATCCTTCGCCGATGTCCTGGCATAGCGGTATGACGCGCCACGATGTGACGGTGTCGCTGTACCGCCTGGCGGGTTCCCCGAAGGTTGAGCTGCCTGATTTTAGCCCGTACGCGGATGTGGCAACGAACGACCCGGACTACGCCGCATACATTTGGGCTCGTCAGAAGGGCATTACCTTCGGCTGGGCGGATGGCAAGTTCCACCCGGAGGCGAAGCTTTCGACCCCGTCGACGGTGGCGTTCATGTACAGGTACCAGAAGGCGATGGGTCATGTCACGCCGAAGGCGCCGACCTCTGCCTCGTTGCCGCGTAGCTCGTCTGTGCCGGGTAACCAGGATTCGCCCCAGAGTTCCTCCGGCGGCTGGCAGCATAAGGTTCGTCAGGGTAGCGCTTTTTGGCGTGAGGCTCAGTGGGCTGTTGATCACCGCATGTGGGGTTACCGTGTTGATGGGGAATACGTCTATGAGGACTTTGATAGGTCTTTCGTTTCCTCTGGTGATTTGAAGTTGATGCTGTACCGCTTGGAGCACGGCGGCAGCCACCTCAAGTAGCGCCCGGTCGTGATGAGGGGTAACCGGTGGGCTGGATTGTTCGGATTAGTTCGGCTTTTCAGCCCGCCGGTACCGCCCCTTCTATTCGCCCCTCCAGATTGCTTCTTCTTCCCTGTTCAAGGTTTTCTTTTCACGCTTTATCCGCTCGACTTCTTCACTTACTTCATCTACTCGCTCGCTTCATTCACCGTACAGTTTTTTGTAGATGGGATAATGATGTCTTCATTCTTCACACCACGAGGCACCCCGCGCCGTTCAGCTACCCCGCACCACCCGGCGAGCGCCCGCGCGCTCAGCCTATCGTTGCTGCTGGGTTTGAGCCCGCTTGCCGGTATCACCCCGGCGGCGCTCGCAACACCAACCCAGGCTGCATCTGACCAGCAGGCGCAGCCGGCGCAAGTGACCCCCGCCTCCCCTGCAGACGAGCAGAAGAAACCTGACAATCCGGTTGGCATGAAGCTTACCTCGGGCACCCTCAATATTTCTGAGGGCGGCACTGTCTCTGTGACCACCGCGCCGCTGAGTGCCGAGTTCCGTGCGAAGTACACGCTGTATGAGTTCGGCATTGTGGAGCGCGGCAAGAATTACCTTCAGTCATATTACGGTGATCCCCTTCCTGAGGCGCAGTACGGCAGCAAGGTTGCCAGCCTCATGCTGAGGGTAAGGCTCATGATAATCCTGACGGGAGCGTCACGTTCACTCTTGATATCCCGAAGCAGTGGATGATGGTTCCAGAAGGTACCCTCTTCGACGTGGTGCTGACTTACTACCCGTCCGATAAGCCTGACCCACACGACTATCCGTACGATGATCCCCGTAGCACGGCACGAATTCCCTTGCCCACGGTGCGCGACCCCGAGCCTGATCAGCCGACGTACCGCTACAGCATTTCGGCGATTGACAAGCCGTGGCAGGATACGACTCTGACGGTTGAGGGCTACCATATTCTTCCCCCGAATATCGTAGGCGGGTACGACAGCCAGGCGTACATCACTCTGTATGAGGCAGACCCGGCTACGGGAAAGATTATGGGACACCCTGTTTTCTCCCATGTTGTTCCGTTGACGGGCAACTGCTTGCATCACTGTACGGGTTTCCGCAATAACTATTTCGGCACGAAGATGACAATTCCGGCGGGTACGTTGAAGCCGGGTAGGCTCTACATGATTGGCATCTACGGTTCTAATCTGCCTCACCCGGGCGAGGAGGACTATAACGGCAGCTTGCTGACCAGTGTTGCGCAGTTCCTTCCGGTGCGTTCAGGGCAGCCGAGCGATAACCAGCCGAATCCTGACCAGCCTGTAACACGTCCGGATTTGTACATTCCGTATAAGCGCATCAACCCGTATCAGGAGATGAATACTCTCACCGCCCGTGTCTCGGGTCTTCCTAAGCTTACCGAGGGCTATTACCGTTTCTCTGTTCAAGCGACGGATATTTTTGGCGAGCTGACCGGTGAGAAGGCCCTGGAACAGGTTATTCCCGTTGAGCGCATCCACGATGGTGCCGCGGAGGAGAAGCTGAACGTCCCCGGTAGCACGCTGAATTATGAGGGGTCTTACAGGGTTGTTCTGGAGAAGGTAACCCCCCGGCAAGAACGGTGCCGCAGATGCGGTCGAGCCGGTGGCTTCTGAGAATCTTGACCTCTTGGTGAATACTGCTGAGGAGCGGAAGGCTGCTGTCGAGTGGGTTAAGCAGCAGGCTCTTTTGGACGAGAGTAAGACCGTTTTGAGTCGCCGCGATGTCACGGTGGCGCTGTACCGTCTGGCGGGCGCACCTCATGTTGAGCTGCCTGCAACCAGTCCTTACGCGGATGTGGCGACAAGCGACCCGGACTACGCCGCGTTCATTTGGGCTCGTCAGAAGGGCATTACGTTCGGCTGGGCGGACGGCAAGTTCCACCCGGAGGCGAACCTTTCGACGCGTTCGACGTTGGCGTTCCTGTACAGGTACCAGCGGATGGTCGCGCCGGCTCCTGCGCCGGAGTCGAGCAGTTTGCCCTCTTCGTCTGTGCCCAAGAACAGTAGCGTGTCGGGTGATTCTCCGGTCCGGGTTTCGCGTTCGCATTGGTCCGATTATGAGCGTACGGATACTGCATTCTGGCGGGAGTCGCTGTGGGCTACTCAGCAGTTCATCTGGGGTTATAAGGATTATGATCGCCGCTATGCTGAGGGTTTCAGTTCGGATGCTGTTTCTTCTTCGGAGTTGGCGGTCATGCTGTACCGTATGGCGCACGGCGGCAGCCGTCTCACATAGTGTCTCTCCGTGGTGTTAGCCATTCTGGTTGGCTTTCGTCAAGTAAGCGACTTTATGACTCTGTTTATGTGCCATTTTTATTGTGGGTGACTTTTATGTTGCCTTGCCCACCGCATTGTGAATATTTTCAACCTGCAGAGGTTGCATAGGTGCGAATTTTTCGAATGCGGTGGGCTTTTTGTACTTTCTTTTTTGTACAGTGACCAGTGTTTGTGCTTATCAGCACAATATTTAGGCATATTTTCCACGTCATGCACATACTTTTTAAAGCTATACTTCACCTTAAGACATGCGATAAAACACACAGACATTTTTCGCACTGATAACCTTTCAGGTTCCAGCACGTCTTAACTATTTGCTACGGTGTTTATGCGCACCACACTCGATGCGTGACACCGATAAAAACTGATTGGATAACAATGTCCTCACTTCCCAACCACATGCGCTTTGCGCTACCCAAAAACATGGCTAAGAACGGCTGCGCCCTCACTTTGGCGGGTGCCATGCTCTTGCCCCTCTCCCCCGCGTTTGCGGCTCCTGCTGCTACTCCGGTAGCAGCCCAGGCTGTTGCACAGGGTGAGGTTCAGGGTGCTCAGCGTCTGCAGGTTACCTCCGGCACTTTTGACATTCTCAAGGGCGGCAACGTGACGGTTAGCGGCTCTGGTTTCTCCAAGGACTTCGTTGAAGGCAAGTCGTTCCGCCTGTACGTTGTTCCGAAGGGTGAAAGCGTTGCTTTCCCGCCGCACCGTCCGCGTGATTACCCCGTCTATGTTCAGGATGTTCCCGCCTCCGCCTTTGCGGCTGACGGCACCGTGAATCTGACCGCTTCTATCGGCGCTAACTATCTGGAGGCCAATGGCTCGTCCTTCGATGTTGTGCTCGGTTACCGCGATGACGCTGAAGACGGCTGGATTCCCGCGGATGAGGTTCGTACTGAACTGACGGTCGCGGATGTTCCCGCCGTTGATTCCCCCACCCTGTCGTACGGCGCTTCGTCGGTGAATGCTTCTGAGAACGCTAAGGTCACCGTGAATGGTGCTGGCTTCCAGAACATTTCGTACAACGGTAGCGAGTCGCTGATTGTTGCGGTTCGTGCGGTTGATCCGGCAACCGGTAAGGCAACCGGCCCCGCGCTGGCTCAGTCAGAGGCTAAGTTCACCTCCTACTCTGCTTTCTTTGGTCAGTACATGGGTTACACCAACGGCCGTTTCTCGGCTGTTCTGGACATCCCGGCGGGCACTCTGAAGTCTGGTAGCTCCTATGTTGTGCAGACTTTCGAGTTCAACGTTCCGGAAGATAACGATGAGGCGAACAGCCAGGCGCTGAGCACTCAGGCGTTTGTTCCGGTGAACGGCGAGAACGTTAAAAAGGCGTCTCCTTCGGTTTCTTTGAGCACTGACAAGGTGGATCTGAGTTCTTCGACCACTATCCGTGTGAAGGGTAAGGATTTCGATGTCCCCGCTGGTGCTACCGTGAACGTGCTGTTCTCGGCTGCTGAGGCTGACGGCAACCCGACCGGTGAGGCTCTGGAGAGCATCACTCTGAGCGCTGACCGTGTGGCGACCGGCGCGTTTGAGACGACCGTTAACGTTGACGGCACCAAGCTGGATGCTGATAGCCACTACGCTATTTTCGTGACCGTGAACTACGCAGATGGTCAGAGCGAGCGCATCGCGGCTGATTACCTGACTCTGACTGGTGAGTCTGCGAACAAGAAGGCTCGTGAGCGTTTCGCTGACGTTCCGGCTGCTCACGCGAACCACAAGGCTGTTCTGTGGGCTGCTGATCAGAAGCTGATTGATTCTCGTGAGAAGGATTGGTTCGGCGTTAATGATGATGCGACCCGCGGTGATTTGACTGTTGCGCTGTACCGCATGGCTGGTTCCCCGGAGGTTACCCTGCCGGCTACTAGCCCGTACCCGGATGTGAAGACCGATGACCCGAACTACGCTGCGTACATTTGGGCTCGTCAGAAGGGTATTACTTTCGGCTGGTCTGATGGTAAGTTCCACGCGAATGCGTCTGTCTCTAATGCTACTGTTGCGGCGTTCCTGTACCGTTTTGATGGTAAGAAGCCGGTTGCTGTGACTGAGGCGCCGTACACCGATGTGAAGGTCGGTTCTGCGTTCTACCGCGAGATCACTTGGGCTAAGCAGCAGAAGCTGCAGGTCTTCCCGGGTTCTGAGTACCACCCGTCTGCGCTGGTGAGCCGTGGTGAGCTGGCTGGTTTCTTGATGAACTACAAGGTCCGCTAGGGCTCTATAAGGTTCACTAGGGCTTTATAAGCTTCGCTAGGACTAATCTCTAGAGTCTATGGATTATACCGGGCTGGCGGCGATGAAACGTTAGTTTTATCCCGCCGGCCCGGCTTTTCTGTGCCATTGCGGGGTGTTTATGAGGTGTCTGCAGGGTATCTGTAGGGGCGCGTGCGGGACTGTCGCCCGGTGCTGTTCCGCGGTTTTTCGGGGTATTTTTGCCGGTTGCCACGCTAGTGTGGGCTGTACCGCATGTGGGGCGCGCCTCATGCAGTACCCGCTATTGGGTGGATTTTTGGGGTGCTCCACTCCCCTTTTTCAAGAATGTTCCATGGAGTGTAAATTAATATTTTTCAAGCTGTGGTTTATGCTTAGGACTGTTGCGCCCCCTTGGTGCGCACCCTTATCCGGCTGGGTGCGTAGAACTAGAGGGAGCCCAGCACACACCGATACATCAACCACATTGAGGATTTATGTCCCAGGATTTTAAGCAGTCGTCTGATACTGCCCATAATTCTTCTGCACCTCTGCTGGCACCGGAGGGTACCCCCGATACTTCTTCTCAGGATGCCGCTAAGAAGCGTAAGCGCCGCCGTATTGAGCTGGCTGTTGGCGCTGTGGCGTTGGCGGGTGTTTTGTATCTGCCGTTCTCCCCTCTTTTCTCTTTTTATGATTCGTCGGAGGCGCGTCTTTCTTCGGCGGATACTGCTGCGCCGGCGCCCGCTTCGGCGACTTCTGCACCTGTCTTGGTGTCGAGTTCTTCGACTCAGGGTCCTAAGATTATGCGTCCGTCTGTGACTGCACCGGATGCGAACACTATTTTTGCTGATGCTCCCGAGGATTCTGCGTACTATGCGGGTATCCGTTGGGCTGTTCGCACCCAGACGATGGAGCCGGTTTCTGAGGACCAGTTTGGTGCTGAGGATCCGGTGACTCGTGGCGAGTTGATCACCATGTTCTATAAGCTGGCGGGTTCGCCGGCGGTGTCCCATCCGGAGCATTCGCCGTATGCGGATGTTGATGAATCTGACCCGAACTATGATACGTACCTGTGGGCGCGTCAGGAGCGTATTACGTCCGGTTGGGTTGATGGTAAGTTCCATGCGGAGGCGCGCCTGTCGAATGCTTCTGCTGCGGCTCTGCTGTACCGTGCTGATGGCGCGCAGAAGATTCAGATGTCGGGTACTTCTCCGTTTAGCGATGTTTCGTCTGCGACTCCGTTCTACCGTCAGATTGTGTGGGCGTCTCGCCATGGCGTGTCGACGGTGTCTGAGGGTAATGCTTTTGAGCCGACGGCTCAGACCTCTCGTGGTCGTGTTGCGATGATGATGTACCTGTACTTCCGCACTTCCTAGTTTTCGCACTTCCTCGTTTCACGCTTCGTTTTAGTGTTTGGTTAGTGTATTTGGCAGCCCCGTGTTCCCGAATGGTTTTTCTGTTCGGGAGCACGGGGTTCTGTTTTCGGGGTTTAACGTGCTGAGTTTAGCGTGCTGGGTTCAGTTCTTAGCGGCTGGTCAACCTGGGAAAACCCTCAGAACCTTCAAGCCTCTCTTGAGTGTTTCCTGATATCTGTTCAACCCTTTGCTAGGGTGAGAGTGTCCCCTAAATCGACGGGGATATTCGACCATTTCTCATTGGGTTGGCGCAGATTCGACGAAGATTTCTCACTCCCTTTCAGAAACTGCATTGGCGCGATGGGTTCGACCGATAAGGAATGATTATGTCCGCTCTTCCGAATTTCAAGGCTTCGTCCTTCTTCCGTGTAGCACGGGGTTGCGGTGCATTGGCGTTGGCTGGCGCGATGGTTCTGCCGATGTCTCCTGCGATTGCTCAGAATGTTGTTGCGGATGCTCCTGCGGCGGCTGTTGCTGGTTCCCTGCCGGATGATCGCGTCCGCGAGAATCCTGTTGCTACTTCTGATGAGTTCGCTCCTCATTGGAGCTACAACGCTTTGAAGGATACCGGTAACGATCAGGTTCTGAACTTCTCAGGTTGGGACTTCAACGGCGATATTAACTCCCCGAAGGGTGTTCAGATTGTTGTGCGTGAGAAGGGCTCGAACACCCCCGTCCTGGCTATCAGCGACATCATCGAGTACAACGACCCCGAGTATTCGTCCCAGTACCAGCATGGGCTCCTCAACGGTAACGTTAAGATTCCCGCTAACACCCTGGATTCAGCTAAGCAGTACACCGTCGAGGTGTGGGGCAATAACGGCTACGAGGGTAGCGATAAGCTTGTCACTCCCGTCGTGGGTCAAGCTCCCGAGGGCCGCGGTACCCTGCTCGCTTCCCAGGCGCTGAACTTTAATGGTTCTGATGGTTCGCAGGCTGCGGATGTTCCGGGCGCTAAGGCCACCCAGGAGTCTACCCCGACGTTCGAGGTTCTGTACGACGGCAAGGCTCAGCTGCTGTACACCTCCGAGGGCGGCGCCGTTCACGTGAAGGGTTCGGGTTTCACGAAGGAATGGCGTGAGAAGCACGGCAACGTAGCAGTTTATATTGCCGCTTCTCAGGGCGTTCCCGATGGTAGCCTTCTGCCCGCTGATGGTACGCCGCTCCGTTTTGAGGAGGGTAAGGACTTCACCATTGCCGAGGATGGCACCCTGGATGCTCAGCTGACCGTCAAGCCGGGCGCGCTGCTGAACTACTACGAGCCTCGCAACTACTTCCCCGGTATCCCGCGTTACGAGGTGCGTTACGAGGTTGACCTGGTTGCTGAGAAGCAGGGCGACTCCCAGCTGACGGTTAAGGACCTGTGGGCTGGTAAGAACGTGGTGCAACGTATTGCGGTGCAGACTCAGGCGTACCGCCCTGAGAAGTTTGCTCCCAAGGTGGAGTACAAGGCTCTGGGCGACACCACCGCGGATCAGGATATTTACTTCTCGGGTACCGGCTTCTACGGTGAGATTGCTTCCCCCAAGGGTGTTCAGTATGTAATCCGTGAGAAGGGTTCGAACACCCCGGTTCTGGCAACCAGTGACCTTATTGAGTACAACCACCACGACCGAGCCTTTGAGTTCGTGAACGGTGAGCTGTCCGGTAGCGTCAAGGTCCCGGCGAACACTCTGGATCCGGCGAAGAAGTACGTCGTGGAGGTGTGGGGTAACAACGGTTACGAGGACGGCGAGTTTGTCGCTCCCGTGGTGGGTAAGGCACCCGAGAGCCGCGGTACTCTGCTGGCTTCTCAGGACCTGAATTTTAAGGGTTCTGATGCGTCCAACACTGATGATAAGAAGCCTAGTCTGACCGATGAGCAGCGCAAGGAACGCGCTACCCGCGGCGAGCTGGCGGTGGCTCTGTACCTTCAGGCTGGCGCGCCCGAGGTGAAGCTGCCTGAGACGTCGCCCTGGCCGGATGTGAAGACTGACGACCCGAACTACGCTGCGTACATTTGGGTTCGTGAGAAGGGCATCAGCTACGGCTGGTCGGACGGCAAGTTCCACGCGGACGCTGGTATCTCGAACGCTACCGTTGCGGCGTTCACTTACCGTGCGGCGGGTTCTCCTGCGGTGAAGGGCGATTCTCCCTATGTGGATGTTAAGCCTGGTGCTCCGTTCTATCGTGAGATTCTGTGGGCGAGCCAGAATTTGCCTACTGTGTACGGTGGTCACTATTTCATTCCTAAGCAGTTGCTGACTCGCGGCCATCTGGAGACTGTTCTGACTGCTTTCCAGTCTCGATAAGCTGGCCCGCTAAACTGGCTCTGCTTATCGACTAGTGGTACGAGTAACCCCGTGTTCCCGAGCAGGTTCTCTGCTCAGGAACACGGGGTTCGGTTTTTATCGGCTGATCAACCTGTGAAACGCCTCAAAACTTTCAAGCATACCTTGAGTGTTCTCTGACATCTACCTGAGGGTTTGATAGGGTGAAAATGTCCCCGCAACCGACGGGGCTTTCAACCACTTTTCTCATAGGGTGTGTGCAGATTCAACGGCGAATTCCCTACCCGCCATTGAGCCCGCAGAGCCCTGCGAGAAACAACTTTAAGGATGTCTTATGTCCTCGCTTCCGAATTCTAAGTCCTCATTCCTCCGCGCAGCTCAGGGTTGCGGCGCGCTGGCGTTGGCTGGTGCTATGGTTCTGCCGTTGGCCCCGGCGCTGGCTCAGAATGCAGCTCCTGCCGCTGATGCCGCTGTTGCCGCCGCTACCCCGCAGGTAGCCGACCAGGACGCTGCGGCCACCCCGACCCTTGAGGTTTCCATCCCTGACGGTTACAAGTACGACGGCGTGAACCCCGTCCTCGTCACGACTGAGGGCGGTACCGTTCATGTGAAGGGTGCGGGTTACACCAAGGAGTGGCGTGCTCAGCACGGCACCGTGGCGCTGTACATTGCCCCCGCGAACTACGCGCCCTCCGGCTACGAGATTCCGACTTCGAAGATGCTGCGCTTCGTGGAGGGTCAGGACTTCACCATTACCGATGACGGCACTTTTGAGGCTGATCTGAAGGTTGAGGCGTACAAGCTTGCTGCCTACTACTTCATCGATGATGACAACTTCCACGACCCGACCGGCGGCACCAAGTACGATGTCCTCTACGAAATTCGCGTGGTTGCTGAACAGAAGGATCAGAAGCCGCTGACCGCTCAGGAGCTGTGGACCAGCAAGAACGTGGTGAGCACCCAGGTGCTGAATACTATGGGCGAGAAGCCGGCGCCGTTCGCACCGCGCCTGGGTTACAACGCTGTGACTGACCCCGCAAAATCACAGGATCTGAACGTTAGTGGCCAGGGGTTTAACGGCGATATTCACTCCGTTAGGGGCGTTCAGCTCGTGGTTCGTGAGAAGGGCTCGAACACCCCGGTTCTGGCAACCAGCGACATTATCGAGTTTGACCACCCCACCCAGTCTTCGGCGTACCGTGATGGCAACCTGAACGGTACCGTGAATCTTCCGGCAAACGCTCTGAATGCTTCGAAGAAGTACGTGATTGAGGTCTGGGCTAACGACGGTTACGGCAATAACGGTAAGCTGATCGCACCGGTCGTGGGCAGGTCCACCAAGGGCCGCGGTACCCTACTCGCATGGCAGGACCTGGACCTGAACGGTACGAACGGTTATAGGGATGCTAACCTGCCCAATGCTCAGGACCCCAATGAGGACGATAACCAGAACCCTGATCCTTCCGACGAGAAGCTGGAGACCCTCGCTACCCGCGGTGAGCTCGCAGCTGCCCTGTACATTCAGGCGGGCACCCCCGAGGTGAAGCTGCCTGAAACTTCTCCCTGGCCGGATGTGAAGACCACCGACCCGAACTTCCCCGCGTACGTGTGGGCTCGTCAGAAGGGTATTACCTTCGGCTGGTCGGACGGCAAGTTCCATGCTGATGCAGGCATTTCGAACGCTACCGTTGCGGCGTTCACCTACCGTGCGGCTGGTTCGCCCGCGGTTAAGGGCGACTCCCCGTACAGTGATGTGGCTCCCGGTTCGGCGTTCTACCGTGAGATTCTGTGGGCTCAGCAGAACAAGGTGGTGCTGAACGCTAACGGCGCTTTCGATGCTCAGTACATGGTGACTCATGGTGAGTTGGAGACTCTGATTGAGGCGTTCCAGGCTCGCGCTAAGTAAGGTCGTTTAGCCCGCCCGCATCCCCCTCGGGTTTTACCTTGAGGGCGCGTGCGGCGCGTCGGATAACTCTCTGGTTCCCCGTGCTCCCGAATGGTTTTCTGTTCGGGAGCACGGGGTTCAGCTTTTAACAGCTACCGCTGTATGAGATTTCTCGAAACCTTAAAGTATTCCTTGAGTGTTTCCTGACAATCGTTCAACGCTTTGATAGGGTGATGATATCCCCAAAACCGAGGGGGATTTTCAACCACTTTTCTCATCGGGCGTGCGCAGATTCTGCGGCCGATTCCCAACCTGCCGGTAAGCTCGCGCAGCCCGGAGAAATGAGCCTAAGGATGTCTTATGTCCTCACTTCCGAACTCTAAGTCTTCATTCCTCCGCGCGGCTCGGAATTGTAGCGCGCTCGCACTGGCGGGCGTGATGGTCCTGCCGCTGACCCCGGCGTTAGCCCAGGACGCAGCGCCCACCGCAAACGCACCCGTTGCTAACGCACCGGCTGCCAATACCCCCGCCCCTGCAACTCAGGATGTCGCGGATGAGCCGTCTTTCACCGTTGTCTATGAGGATTACTACTACCAGGACGGCCGTGACGTCTTCAAGCAAGAGGGCGACGGCCTGTACACCGGTGAGGACAGTAAAATTACGGTTCTGGGCACCGGCTTCACCAAGGAGTGGCGCAAGCAGCACGGCAAGGTAGTCATCTACATCGCGCCCGAGGAGAACGTCCCCTACAACGCACATCAGGTGACCGATACCCTCTTGCGGTTTGAAGAGGGCAAGGACTTCACCATTGACGATGACGGCACCTTTGTCGCCCCTCTGAATGTTGAGGCTAATACTTTGCCGAGTTACTACACCCTCACGGAGTATTTCCCTGATATGACTCTGGACAAGGTGCGTTACGAGGTTGGCATCCTCGCCGAGCCCGAGGGCCAGCCGCAGTCAACCGTTCAGGATATCTGGGCTCGCAAGAACGTTGTGACGCATCACGGTCTGAGCACCAATGATTATCACTTCGATACCTTCGCACCTAAGTTGAAATACGACGCTTTGAAGGACCCCACGAAGGATCAGGAGCTGCTGATTCAGGGTCAGGGCTTCGTAGGGACTGACATCCCCGGCGTTGAGGGCATGATGTACGTCATTCGCGAGAAGGGCACGGGTTCCCCCGTCCTGGTTATGAGCGAGATGAAGCGTTACGTCCACGGTGATGATGAATACGAGACGGGCCTGGAGGGAGGCTTCGCTTTCGTCAATCTCAAGATTCCCGCGAACACGCTGGATCCGTCCAAGCAGTACGTCATTGAGGCGTGGAGCGACTACGGTTACCCCAGCAAGACGGATAAGACTCTCATCACCCCGATGGTGGGTTTTGCCCCGGAGCACCGCGGCGTTCTTTTGGCGCACCAGGATTTGAAGTTTGAGGGTGTCCAGCGGTTCACGAATGCTTACGTACCCGTAGAGGAACGTATGTACTTTTCGACATCGCTGAACGACGAGGAACAGAAGCAGCCTGCCACCCGCGGTGAGCTGGCTTCCGCCCTTTATGAGATGAAGGGTAGCCCCAAAGTGAACCTTCCTGAAGTCTCCCCGTGGCCGGATGTGAAGACGGACGATCCGAACTACGCCGCCTACATTTGGGCTCGTGAAAAGGGCGTTACTTTCGGCGGGCCTGACGGAAAGTTCCACGCGGAGGACGGTCTCACGAATGCAACCGTTGCCGCAATGATTTACCGTGCGTCTGGTTCACCGGAAGTATCGGGTGTTTCGTCCTTCCCGGATGTTACGCCGGATTCCGCGTTCTACCGTGAGATTCTGTGGGCTACCCAGCAGAATGTTATTACTCCCGAGACCGGCATGTTTGAACCGAATCATGCTGTGACCCGCATTGAATTGGACTGGATGTTGTTTTATTACCGGCATCGTGTGATGAACCCTATCACTACTGGCCTGTATCGCATTGCTAACTAAGTAGGCCAGGTAACTAAGTAGACCGGACCGGTTATAGCCCGGGCACCTCGTCACAACGGACGGGGTGCTCGGACTCTTACGCATTGAGGGAATCTGCGCGGATTCTTCTAGAGTTCTCGCCCCTAGAATTCTCGCCCTAGAGTTCCCACGCGGGGGCTGCGGCGGTGCTTGCCGAGTGCGCGTCATGACCGGTTGCCACGCCGGTGGAGACGGTGAAGTCCCACGGGTCGGTGTTCAGTGCAGACAGCTTCGTTTCGATAGCGAAGCCACGCTCAGCGAGCAGGGCACGCAGGCGGTTTGCCGCCGAACGCAACCACAGCGATTCGCTGGCGGCGTGGGAGCAATCAATCAGGGCGATGTTGCTACCGTCAACTCGTGCGGTTTCGCGGAATTCGCTGGCGGGGTGGTGGCGCAAGTCGGCGGTAATGTACACCTGCGCGTCGGTGGCGCGCACAGCGTCGAAGAGAGAGTCACCGGCACCACCGCAGAGGGCGACGCGGCGGATCGGCTGGTCAGCGCGTCCGGCGATGCGCAGGCCACCGGCGGTCGCGGGCAGTGCCGCAGCGAGGCGTTCTGCAAGCTCCTTGAGGGTGACTTCTTCGGGCAGGGTGCCGAGGCGACCGGTGCCTACCGCGTGTTCCTGCTCGTCGAGCACCTGGGTTTGCGCTTCGGTGAGCGGTTCGCGGTCAATCAGGCCGATAGCGTCACAGAGTGCTTCGTTCACGCCTTCAACGGCGGCATCTGCGTTGGTGTGCGCGCCGAGCAGGCCGCATCCGCCTTCGATAAGGGTGTGCAGCACATTGCCCTTGTAGTCGCTGTCGGGGATGAACTTTGCGCCGCGCAGCAGCAGCGGGTGGTGGGTGATGAGTAGCTGCGCGCCTTCGGCTACGGCTTCTTCGGCAGTGGCGGTGAGGGCGTCTACTGCGAAGAGGACGGTGCTCACTTTGGCGGCGCCACGTCCGGCGACGAGGCCGGAGGCGTCCCATCCGGCGGCGAGCTGCGGCGGGAAGAGTGTGTGGAAGGCTTCGACGACTTCTGCGAGGGTGGGGGTTTCTAGTTTTTCAGTCATACCTCTATTGTGGCAGGTGGCGCGGCGGGGCAGGTGGCGGTTTACGCCAAAGCCTGCAGTAGCGCAGGAATATTATGCGGTTCGGCGGTGTTCTTCAGATAGTGTGGTTTTCGAAGCGTTAGTTCGAGCCCCAATATTCGAGGAGGAATCATGACTGATGTTGTTCTTGCCGGAGGCTGTTTCTGGTGCCTGGATGCGGTGTACCGCCAGTTCCGCGGGGTTGAGGCGAGCGTCTGCGGCTACACGGGCGGCGATACTCCCGACCCTGATTATCGTTCGGTGTGTTCGGGTGCGACCGGTCACCAGGAGGCACTGAAGCTCAGCTTTGACCCGCAGGTCATTGATCTGGATACGGTGCTGGACATTTTCTTCACGAGCCACGATCCGACCAGCTGGGATCGTCAGGGTGCGGATACCGGTTCGCAGTACCGTTCGGTGCTTTTCTACGCGGATGAGCAGCAGCGTGAGGCGTTTGAGCGTGCGGTGGCGCGTGCTCAGCAGCTGTACTCCTCCCCCATTGTTACGCAGATTAAGCCCCTGGGCGTGTTCTATGAGGCTGAGGAGTATCACCAGAATTATTACGCGTTGAATCCGGCGCAGGGTTATTGTGCGTTTGTGGTGAGCCCGAAGGTGGCTCAGGCGCGCCGTAATTTTGCGTATCTGCTCCGTTAGCTGTTCCGTTAGTCGGTGCGTCCGGTTCAGCCGGAGCGTTTACGTTGTTCACCCCGTAGCTGTCTTTTGTTGTGTGGCAGCTATGGGGTGTCTTCGTATGCGCCCGGCTATTCATTGTTCGCCGGTGCTTTAGGGTTGCTATAAGGTGCGCCCGGTATGATGGGGGTGTCGACTCACTCCCCCTCGTCCGTTGACCTCACCGAAAGACTGCTGATGACTAACTCCTCTTCTAAGCCCGTCGCCTTGAGCCGCCGCACCGTGCTGGGTGCGGGCGGTGTTGGTCTTGCCGCCGTGTTGTCTGCGTGTGCGCGTACGGTGCATCCACCGGTTGTTGCTGAATCTGAATCGGCGAGTGCGAGCCCGTCTGCTTCGCCGGCGTTGCCGTCTGCGAATAAGTCGTATAAGGGTAAGGTCACCTTCGATAACTTTGAGAAGACCGGCGAGTACGTTCCTGCCACTGCCGAGAAGAAGGCACAGAATGTGCCCAAACCAATCATGCCGGAGAAGGTACAGGAGCTGAGCATTGACGGTATTTATGCACTGATTGGTTATTGGATTTCTAGCTTTAATTATTTGGCGTTGACGGGTGATATTGAGCCGATGAAGAAGACGGATCTTAGCACTGACTACACCAAGGAGCTTGAGCCGATGGTTAAGCTCTATGAGACGGGGCGCGGCTGGATTTATGACACGAGTGAGCCGATGTCCGTGTACCTGATGACGGACACTCCCACCCAGGTTGAGGGTGACCGTATTCTTTATTTCTGGCGTGCTCGTTCCCTGGTTGATCAGAATGGGAAGAGGCATCTGACCGAGGGTGATAACCGTGATAAGCCCATTGTGGGGGCTGAGGATTCTCAGGGTCAGGCAATGAGGATTGTTGTGGAGTATAGGGAGGGTGCTTGGTTTATGAGCACCCAGAAGGATAAGGACGCTGGTAAGAGCTCGGATTCTGCGAGCCCCTCGGCATCCTAGTGCACTAATTGCAGCTTTTTAGACCTTTCTTCACAAAAGGATACAAGTAGAAACGTTTGATACCTATTTGCACACTTTAGGGTATGATGGGGTTGTCAACTCACTCTATTTCCTTTGTTGACTTCCTTTGAAAGGCTGATTATGACGAGCCCTTCCCCCCATATCTACCCGTGTGAACCGCCGCGTGGCGCTGGGTGCGACCGCCGCTGGTGCACTTGCCGCGTTGACCGCTTGTGCCAGCGATATTCGCCCACTGGCTGATGGCTCGGCGTCTAACTCTACTTCCGGTTCTGCTAGTGCATCCGCGAGCGCTTCAGCTAGTGCCTCACCCAGTGCCTCGGCTAGCGCTTCGCCTTCTGCTTCTTCCGGCAAGCATTATAAGGGCCTCGTGAAGTTTGATAACTTCGAGAAGAACGGCGAGTACGTTCCGGCAACCGCCACTCATAAGGCGCAGAATGTGCCGAAGCCTCTCGTTCCAGCGAACATGAACGAGCAGAACGTTGACGGTATTTACGCGTTCGTTAGTTATTGGTTGGCGAGTTCCAACTATCTGCTAATGACCGGCGATACTGAGCCGCTGCAGAAGATTGAATCTGCGGATGCACTGGAGAATTACCGGAATTTGACGGTTGCCTATGAAAATAATGCGGGCTGGCTCTACGGTGCGGATACTCCTATTACTCTTGAGTTGCTTTCTGATTCACCGCAGAAAATTTCCGGTAGCCGAATTCGCTATGACTGGTTGGGATACATGAGTTACAGCGCAGACATGAAGATTCACGCTGAAGGTCAGGGCCCTGATGAACCCTTTATGGAGGATAGCTCGCGGGAACTGACGAAGGTTGGTGTGGAGTACAAGGACGGTAAGTGGATTATGCTCACCGGCGATGAGAGCTCTTCTTCGGCGGCTTCCGATTCTTCTTCGAGTTCTTCTTCTGTCTAAGCACCTATCCTATGGGTAAGGTCTAACGGCTTAAGATAGGCTTCTCTCTCCCCCCCCCTCCCCCCCCCGCGGTAATGCACCGTGGGCGGGGGTTCTTTATGTCAAGACTTGGTGATGCTTTGCAGTGGTATTAGGTTGCTTTGTCATCGGCGCTAAATGACGACCGCTGATGGGCATCTGTGTATTTGCCGGTATGATGGGGTTGTCAACTCACTCAATTTCCTTTGTTGACTTCCTATGAAAGGCTGATTATGACGAGCCCTTCCCCCATTTCTGCTGGTATGTCCCGCCGCGTGGCGCTGGGTGCGACCGGCGCCGGCCTACTGGCTGCATTGACTGCGTGCGCTAGCGATATTCGCCCGACGGCTGAAGGTTCGGCGTCTAGCTCCGCTTCTGAAAGCGCCTCGGCCGCTGCTTCCGCATCTGCTTCTTCGGATAAGTCCTATAAGGGCTTCGTGAAGTTCGATAACTTCGAGAAGAACGGCGAGTATGTTGCCGCGACTGCTACCCAGAAGGCGCAGAACGTGCCCAAGCCCCTCGCCCCGGCGAACATGAACGAAGATAACGTTGATGGCATGTATGCGTTCATTGGCTACTGGCTGGCAAGCTTTAACTATGCGCTAATGACCGGTGATACTGAGCCGATGAAGAAGGCTGACCCTGCAGATGTGTATGCGAAGAGTCTGCAGGAACTTACGATCATGTACGAGAACGATCTGGGCTGGATGTACGGTACGGATACCCCGGTTACTCTTGAGCTGACTAGTGGTTCACCGAAGAAGGCGTCCGGTAAGGGTACCCGTTACGACTGGCCGGCATACATGAACTACAGCGCCGATGCGAAGATTCACATTGAGGGCAAGTCTGACCAGCCCTTTAAGACCGCTTCTAGCCCGAATGGCAAGCTGGCGAAGGTTGCCGTGGAATACAAGGACGGTAAGTGGATTATGCTCACCGGCGATGAAGGCTCTTCTTCGTCGGCTTCCGCTTCTTCTAGCTCTTCTGCTGCCTAGGTCTTCTGTCTAGACCCCACCATAACGGTTCAGGCATAACAGCTTGAGGTAGGCTTCTCCCCCGCCTGCGGTAATGCACCGTGGGCGGGGGTTTCTTTGTACCGGAACTTTGCTGAAATTCTGCCGAAACCCTGCCGGAACTCTGCGGAATCTCAGGGAACACCCAGGGGAAAATCCAGCGGATGGCCGGGGTCGGCGGAGGGGGCCTCGGGTACGCTTAACGTATATACATTGACGTACTACATGTGGTCTTTACCTGCAGGTTGTGAGCTTCGTGCTGACGGCTTTGGGGGTGAAGGATCCGACGAAGGACTTCCGATGACTACTTTCTTCACTCGACGTACTGCACTGGGTGTTGCTGTTGCTGGCGCGCTTTCTGCGTTGACTGCGTGCGCTAGCGATATTCGCCCGCTGGCCAACAGTACCGGCTCGGCTTCTCCGTCGGAGGCGACAACCGCCTCCGAACCTGCTTCCGCGTCGGCGTCTGCGAGCGCTTCTCCTTCGGCGTCTGAGAGTGCTTCTGCGAGTGCTTCTGCAGCTTCGGGTCTTCCGTCTTCGGGTAAGTCCTATAAGGGTGCGATAAAGTTCGATAGCTACGAGAAGACCGGTAAGTATGTTCCGGCGAGCGCTACGAATCCGGCTGAGAATATGCCGAAGCCTGTTCCTCCGGCGAATATGAAGGAGCACAGCGTTGATGGTGCGTATGCTTTCTTGAGTTTCTGGCTGGCGAGCTTGAACTATTTGCTGATGACGGGCGATATGGGCCCGATAGATACTGTTTACCATAAAGGCTACGCCTGGGAGGAATATTCCAGCATATTCAAGGTGTATGCGTTGGGTGCTGGTTGGGTGTACGGTACGGAAACTCCGTATATTGTTGAGCTGCTAACGGATGCCCCTCGTGAGGTGCCGGGCAGCGATAATACTCGCTTTATTTGGGAAGGCTATCTCTACATGGATCCCAAGATGGTGCGGCATTATAAGAATCAGCCCGAGAAACCGGCGAGCGCTGATGAGTCGAAGAAGAAGGTGGCGAGGTTCCGCCTGGAGTACAAGGACGACAAGTGGGAGCTGTCTAGCGCCGCTTAGTTGCCGTCTGGCGGAGGGTTTCCTCTCGTGGTGATTTTTCATGTTATAAGACCCCGCACCTGGTAAAACGCTGGGTGTGGGGTCTTAATTTTCTGAACATTCGAGGTGGGCGCGGGGCTATTCGATGGCTCTCGGGTAACCTTAAAAATATATACATTGACGTACTGATAGGCCTGTACGGGGTGCGTATGCCTGCCGCGGTGTGTGGCGTGTTTTGCTCTGTATTGGCTCCAACGAAGGGCTTCCGATGACTACCTTCTTCACTCGACGTACTCTCCTGGGGGTTGGTGCGACCGGTGTTCTTGCGGCGCTGACTGCGTGCGCTAGCGATATTCGCCCGCTGTCGCAGGGTTCCGGCGGTTCCTCTAGCTCGGCTTCCGATACTGCTTCTGGCGCGGCTTCCTCTTCTGCGAGTGCCTCGGCGTCACCTTCTCCGACGGATGGTCACACTCCCGGCTCGTATGTTGGTCCGATTAAGTTCAATAACTATGAACGGAACGGCACCTACATTTCTGCGAATGCGGATGCGCCGGCGCAGAACGTGCCGAAGCCTCTGATCCCGGAGAAGATGAAGGAGAACAGCCCCGAGGGCGCCTACGCTCTGATGGGTTATTGGCTTGCGTCCCAGAATTATCTGATTCTGACCGGCGATGTTGAGCCGCTCATGAAGGCGGATCCGGCGAAGGCTTTTTTGAAGAACTCTAAGACCATGATTAGGCTCTACGAGTCGGGTCTGGGTTGGATTTACGGTTCGGATCAGCCGTACAAGATTGAGATTGCGGAGAATGAGCTTCAGCCGGTGGCTAATAAGCCGGACCGCTATGAGTGGCTTGTGACCGTCGCATATGATCCTGCCGCTAAGTACCACATTGAGGGTGAGCCTGATGCGACTATCGTTGAGGAGGAAAAGACGATTCCTCGCACGACGAAGTTCATCATGGAGTACAAAGAAGGCATGTGGCGCATGCTTTTGAACAACGATAGTTAGTTTCCCTCATCTTCTGATACGCACTACTTAAGGATTTCTGATGACGACTTTCCTTTCTCGACGTGCAGCCCTACTAGCTGCTACCGGTGCTGGCGCGGCTGCGGCGCTGACAGCTTGCGCTAGCGATATCCGTCCGCTGGCTGATAGCTCCGCCTCCGGTGAGGCGTCCACTTCTGCAGATCCTAGCGAATCTGCTAGCGCATCCGCTTCTGCGGGTGGCTCTTCTGAGAAGTCTTATCTGGGGCCGGTAAAGTTCGACAACTATGAGAAGAAGGGCGAGTATATCCCTGCGGATGAGACGCATAAGGCGCTGAACATGCCTAGGCCTCGACCGCCGGCAAATATGTACGAGAATACTGTTGATGGAGCTTACGCGGCCTATAGTTTTTATGAAGCAAGCCTCAACTACTTAGTACTTACCGGTGATGTTGAACCGTTGAAAGAAGCTGATCCTGTTGGCAAGGACGTCAAAGCTTTTCAAGGTTATGTAACTGTATACGAAACCAATGAGGGATGGTTTTACGGTTCGGAGAAACCGGTTCAAACTGAGATGCTAACCCCCCGCCCTGAAAAGGCATCAGGTAGCGACACCCTCTATATTTGGCCTATCAGATTTGTTAGGGATCCTAATGCGATGTCTCGCATTGAAGGGCGAGCAGATGAGCCTATGTTCCCTAGTAAGGCTTTGACTCCTGACCACGCCAAGCTGAAGTTGTCCTATAAGGACGGTAGATGGTTTTATGCCGCCACTAAGGGCGGCGAGCAGAGCACTCCAAGCCCAAGCGCTAAAGCATCGAATGAGGCTACCCCTAATAACGCCTAGAGCATCTTTGCAGAGTTCACCTTATGGGTGAGGATCTACCTCACTTATAGGGTTAATAAGCTCCAGAGCTTCATCCCCTACCCTACTTATCATTTAAGGATTTTTCATGGCAACTTTTCTTTCTCGACGTGCCGCGCTAGCTGCTGCTACCGGTGCTGGCGCGGCTGCGGCGCTGACTGCGTGCGCTAGCGATATTCGCCCGCTGGCTGATAGCTCCGCCTCCGGTGAGGCTTCGGCCAGTACCAGCGCTTCTGAGTCTGCGAGCGCATCCGCCTCGGCATCTGCTTCAGCGACTGAGTCTGCTAAGAAGTCGTACAAGGGCACGGTGAAGCTCGACAAGTACGAGAAGAACGGCGAATACGTTCCTGCCACGGCTGAGAAGAAGGCGCAGAACGTGCCGAAGCCTGTTGTTCCGGAGAAGATGAACGAGGCAACCATTGAGGGCATGTACCAGTTCCTCAGCTACTGGGTGGCAAGCTTCAACTACATGTTCATGACCGGTGATTACGAGCCGCTCAAGAAGGCTGACCCTGCCGGCGAGTTTGCGAACGATCACAACAACGTTGTTCTTGTGTACTCCACAGGCAAGGGCTGGGTGTACGACACGGATGCACCGGTTACCGTTCAGCTTCTGACTGATGCCCCGAAGAAGGTCGCTGGTGGCCCCAACCGTTACGATTGGATCGGACGCTTCATCCAGGACCCCAAGGCGAAGCTCCACGTTGAGGGCCAGGACCCCATTCCCCTAGCCGAGGAGGGATCTTCCAAGAGCGAAGCGACTAACTTTGCGATGGATTACAAGGACGGCTCCTGGTTCATGGTCAGCGAGGAAGAATCCTCCGATGTGGATTCTTCCAAAAAGAGTGAGTCTAAGGCCTAGAACACCAACGCCTCTTACGGGCGGTCACTTTTAGATTTAGAGGAAGAGATACAGGGGAAGCTCCCGCATGTAGTTGAGATTGCGTGTGGGGGCTTCCCCTTTTTTTGCATGGCCTGCGTACGGTCGTGTTGAACTATTCCCCCAGATGAGCAGGTGCCGGCTTTGAGTGTGCCAACAAACCTGCTCGGGTACGCTTAAAAGCACACGAACAAACTATTGAGGGGTTCCCATGCCTACCTTCGTTACCCGACGCACCGCCCTGGGCGTTGTTGCCGCTGCCGCGCTCGCCTCCTTGACTGCCTGCGCCAGCGATATCCGCCCGCTGGAGGACCCGAGCGTAGTTGACCCGATGCGCCCCTACAAGGGCGAGCTGAAGTTCAATAGCTACAAGTCGACCGGAACGTACCACCCCGCAAGCAGCACGAAGAAGGCGGAGAACCCGCCTATGCCCGTTCCTCCCGTGAACATAAAATCGAAGACGACCTCGGGCATGTACGCAGCGCTGGGCTACTGGGTCGCAGCCCTGAACTACCTGACGGTTACTGGCGACGCTACACCGTTCAAGGACGTGGACCTGGACGGCATCTACGTGCAGAAGATGAAGGCATACGTAGAGTTGTATGCAAAGAATGAGGGGTGGATGTACGGCACCGATACGCCACTCTTGGCTGAGCTGACAGAGGAGACCCCTCAGAAGGTTGACGATGAGCAGTACCGTTGGAAGGGCATTGGCCGTAACCATAAGGCCGCCGTTCTCCATTACGTACCGGAGGACAGGGATATTCACATTGCAGATACGAGCGGCAGCTCTGCTAATGATGAGGTCACTTTTGTGTTGAATTATCGGAACAATACGTGGATGGTCACCATTGAGACGAAAAGCTCTTCGGCAGCTACCCCCGACTCCTCGGGCGGAAGCAATTCTGGCCTCAACGTTTAGGATGCAGTGGCATAGACACCGACACCACGTACGCCTAACAAACAGCACTTTTCGTTAGCTAACGCAGTTTTTGTAGTATTTTCCCAGGTTTGATACCCAAGAAATCATAAACATATCCAAATACACTAAGGTACTCTGAAATAGATACACCGATAATCTATTGAAGGGTACCTTATGTCCACCTTCGTGACCCGACGCGCCGCCCTTGGCATCGCCACCACCGCCGCGCTCGCCTCCTTGACCGCCTGCGCCAGTGATATTCGCCCGCTCAGCGACCAGAGCACGCCCGATACACAGCGCTCCTACAAGGGCGAGCTGAAGTTCAACGGCTACGAATCACGCGGCACCTACATTCCCGCAACCAGCTCGAAAAAGGCGGAGAATCCGCCCAAGCCTGTCCCTCCTGCAGAGATGAAAGCCAAAACGACGGAGGGCATGTACGCCGCCATAGGATTCTGGGTCGCATCTTTCAATTACTTGCTACTCTCCGGCGATATTGAACCCTTCAGGGCTGTGGACACAAACCGAAACGACCTCTACAAGGTAGAAGCCTTCGTTGAGCTTTACAAGAACAACACTGGCTGGATGTACGGCACCGATGCACCAATCTCAGCGGAACTGACCGAGGACGCTCCAGATAAGGTTAGCGAGCACCAATATCGCTGGAGGGTCAGCAGCCGCTACCACAAGGAAGCAACAATCCACTACACAGACGGTAGGGAGCTAACCGTGGCTTCGATGACTGGTAACGCTGGCAATTATGATTTCTACCTTGCCTTGGAATATCAGGACGGCGCATGGACGGCTAGAAATGAACGAGTCAAGCTGGCCCCAATCTCACCCACCTCAAGTAGCAGCACCTCCGGCGCCTCCGTTTAGAACCCCGGTCATATCGTAGTCCTGCGAGAATCTCTGGGTCCCGTGTTTTTCGTCATCTACCGCCGCTTTTACGGCGATGGAGGCGCACACAACATTGGGCTGACCGCTCCCCTGCGATATTCTGGAATTAGTTCAATACCGGCACATACTTTATTCACCTCAGAAAGAGCCCCATGTCTACCATGTATACCCGCCGCACCGCCCTGACCGCACTGGGCCTGGGCACCGCCGCACTTCTTGCCGCATGTTCCTCAAAGTCCTCCGAATCTTCAGCAACCGCGAGCGCATCCGCACCCGAGTCTTCGGCATCCGCGAGCGCTACCGCATCCGTCTCCCCCACCGCGGAGGCAACCACCACCGTTGAGCCCGGCCCCAGCATGAAGGGTGAGGTCGTTCTTGCCGATTACTCCTCCACCGGCACTTTTGAGCCCGGCACCAAGGAGCACAAGGCAGTGAACGTTGCGATCCCCGTGGAGCCGGCGAAGCTGCGTGAGAACAGTGTTGAGGGTCTGCACGCGTTCATTGCGTACTGGCAGGCTACCCTGAACTACCTGCTGCTGACCGGTGACGGTGTACGCTTCACGAACATTGACCACACCGGCGACTACTCGACTGTGGCTGAGTTCTTCCAGAGCATGTACGCCTCGGAGAGCGGCTGGGTGATTGGTTCGGAGCGTCCAATGATTCTGTCGTTGACTGCTGATCGCCCGACCAAGGACACCCGCACCGGCTACTACACTTGGGCAACCGAGATGGTGATTGATGGTGCTGAGGGTGCTGGCGTGTACAGCAAGACTAATGATCGTGTGCAGCCGCTGACCGCGGTGTTCAAGTACCCGGGTAAGCCGGTGGCTGGCCAGATTGTGGCGCACTACCAGGACGGCACTTGGCGTATGGTACGTCGTGCTCCGGGTACTGCGTCTGCTTCGCCGGTTCCGTCGCTGAGCCCGAGCGCTTCGGCTGAGGGTACTGCGTCTGCGGAGGCGACCGCTGCAGGCTCGGCGGAGGCTACTACTGCTTCTGCTGAGGCATCTGCACAGTAGATTCCGGGTCCCCTATACCGCTGAGAAGCCACATGTGTTTCGAAAAGCCACCATAAACGTGGCTTTTCGAAACACATGTGGCTTTTCACCTTTATTCTTCGAGAGGCTCACGGCGGCACCTTGGAATCTAAAACCAGTTTCACCGGATAAACAAAGAAGCTCCCCAGTCTTTCGACTGGAGAGCTTCTTTCCTAGTGTGACCCCAACCGGATTTGAACCGGTGTTGCCGCCGTGAGAGGGCGGAGTACTAGGCCGCTATACGATGGGGCCGTGAGATTTACATCTCTTTTACCAGGTCCCCCTGGCAACACATATAACTATACAGAGGTTCCTGGAAACAACCAAATCGAAAAGCGGTGAATTGAGTCACATATTTTACACTGAGTGCAAGCCCCACCGCATAGGCTCTTCTCCAGCTAAACAGGCACTCCCCCGGCAGCTATCCGGCGCCTCCGCAGCGCCCGCATCCACACCCGCGCCTGCCTCGTTCAGGCGCCACGGCATTACGGCGCCACGGCGCCACAGCATCAAGACACAAAAAACGCGCCCCGCACAGTGTACGGGGCGCATCCACTCAAACTAGAGCAAGAAACTATGCCTTACGGCGGCGAAGCACCATCACAGCGGCACCAGCAATCAGCGCAAACGCACCGACAGCAGCCAGGCTCAGAACATTCTGAGCACCAGTCTTAGCCAGCGAGCCCTTGCTCTGAGGCGCAGACTTGGTCGCCGAAGCGCTCACCTGAGAATCCGAACCGGAGCCCTTAGACTGATCCTCAGACTTCACCGAAGAAGAGTTCTTCAGCGGCGCGGTCTTCGCGGTGGTTCCCAGCTGGTCGTTAGCGTCCTCAGCCTTCGACTGCTCACCCTTCGACTGTTCGCTCTTAGGCAGCTCAGCTGCCGGCTTCTTTTCTGCTACAGCAGCAGATGCGGATGCAGAAGGCTCAGCGGAGGGGGAAGCCGGGAATGCCGGTTCCTCAGCCTCATCGCGATTATCTGCATTGCCGGCATCCTTCGCGTCGTTGACAATCAGCGAAACAGCCGAATCGTAATTACGGTTGGTAGCCACGTCAGAACCAGCGGTGACGGTACCGAGCAGGTAACCCTGGCTGTACTGCATGGTGTTCGCGGGAACACGCAGGGTCGCATCGAAGGAGTACTTGCCGGTGCGTGCGTTGTAGACGAACGCGCTCGCCGGAACGACAGTGGAAACCTTCTGAATGTTCGCCAGTTCGCTATCGGTCAGCTTGTCGTAACCCATCGACCATTCGCCCTCCTTGACGAGGAACAGGCGAATACCTTCTGCCGGGGGCTTCTCAAAGTCGTAGCCGGACACGTGGAAGGTGTAGGGGCGGGTAATGTCGACGGTGCCCTCAGCGAAGTTCAGGGTAGGATCAATCAGCACTGCGGTAGCCTGCTTCGGGTAGCCCTGGAAGGGAACCTTAGCGGGGTTGATGGTCGCAGTGGAGGTGAACTCACCCTCAGAAACCTCAGCGTGGAACTTCACGATAGAGTTCGGAACCAGCTTCTGCTGCGAGGAAGGAACAGCCTTGCCGTTACGATCCACAGTCGCCTTGGAGGTGTAGGTGTCGGTCATGGTGCCGTCACCGGTCTTCGAGTTCAGCACGTAGGGCACTGCCGCGGTGGTGTTAGCAATGTCCTGCTTGTCCACTGCGATAACGGAGCCGTCCTCGGTGACGGTCAGGTCGTTAGCCTTACCGCCGTTCATCTCAACCTCACCGATCACACGGTCGGTCTTAGCGTCAAAGATAGCGATCTTGCCGGTACCGAAATCGGTCACGTACACCAGGTCGCGGTCCTCGTCATTCTCCATGGACAGCGCCTGGGTGCCGAACTTAACGAACTTCTTGAACGCGCCGGTGGTCAGGTCGTAGACAGAGATACCGGAGTTCACGCCGTCCACACCCTGCGAGGAGACGTAAATTTCGTTCTCGGAGTGGTCAATGGTGACATCAGAGGGGCGAACCTCAACGGAGGAGTTCTCGCCGCGGGTCTGAATAACCTGCTCAGTCTTGAACGTATGAGTGTTGATGACGAAGACCTTGCCGCCGGTACGCTCGGGCACGTACAGCTTGTCGCCGTCAACAGTCATGTTCATGCCAATGTAGCGGGTACCGCCGTTGGGGGCGCCTTCCAGCTGCAGCTTGGTGACCTCGAAGGTCTTCATGTCGATTGCGGACACATAGTAGCGGCCGGTCACGAACACCTTGCCGGAGTTGTGGTCCACCAGCACGGAGCGGGGGTGCTCAATCCAGTTCGGGTCACTCTCGGCAATGCCGTGGTTAGTCCAAATCTGCTCCATGGTGTTCTGGTCGAACACAGACAGGGAGTTGTCGGTGGTGTTAGTAACCCACACGGTACCGGACACGTCATCAACAGTGATGCCGTACGCGGAAATGTAGCCAAATTCGCCGTTCTTATCCAGCTCGAAGGGAAGCGCCGCCACTTCTTCAATCTGAAGAGTGTCTGCGTTGACACGAGCAATGGTGGAGGCGAGGTCGCCGCGGGCACCCACGCCGACCATCCAAATCTTGTTGGTCGCCTTGGAGTAAGCAACCTGGTACTGGCCGGGCAGACCCTGGGTAATCTGCGCGACGGACGCGGAGGTGTCAACAACGCGGCTCAGCGCTGCGGTGGAAGGAGCCGATGCGCTGGGGGAAGCGGTCTGATGTGCGGTATTCGGCGCTGCGAAGGAGGCAGGAATCATGGCTGCGCCGGAGATTGCAAGCGCGAGGGAGCCGACGGCGAGCCCCTTCAATGCTTTGCCCGAGGAGGGAGTGAGGTTCAATGTGTGTCCTTCAAATGTGTAACGGAAGTGCTCACATGCCGCATGCGAATGCTAACGAGACACCCGTGAATATGCGGTGACATATTCGACGGCACGAAAAGCAGAAGTGTAGGTAACGCATAAATTTACTTACCTTCTAATCCTCAGTGTTTTCCCAGGAAAATACAAGCAGCGACGTGGGTGTGTTTTGTGTTTTTGTGAGTGATCCCCTAATTCACCTTCAGTATCACGTGAAGGTTGATGTGTATCCAGGGTTTTTCCTTGCTCTTACGGGAAAAAACCCTGGTCACTAGGGGTATTGTGATGCTTTTATATTTACACATTAATGTAAAAGTTTAGGTGAGGCGCGCCAGTTACATTCACCACGGGTCGCACATTTTTTCAACATTCAAAACCTATATTTTTACAAGCGCGTGCACATATATAAATATTTGCTGTATAAGTTACCCAGAATAACCCCAAGCAGGCGCACAAAAGGCGGGTACCCCTCCCCCAGATTCGAAGAATCCGAAAGAGAAAATACCCGCCTTCTCACGCGTTACATCGAGCATTTACGCCCGAAAACTAAACGCTACGCTTATGCCTTGCGGCGGCGCATCACCAGAGCAGCACCCGCAACCAGAGCCACAGATGCGAAAGCAACCAGCGGCATCACAGCGTTCGCACCGGTGTTCGCCAAAGCGCCACGCGAAGAGCCAGCCTGCGAGGAACCTGCGTCGCTCTTAGCTACCGAGGAGCCACCGCCCAAATTATCGGAGCCACCAGCAGAGGAACCGCCGTTCTTCACAGCCGAACCGGACTTATCAGCCTTCACAGCATCCGGAGCAGACTTGGAGTCCTGTGCACCGGTCTTAGCGTCAGACTTCGAATCAGACTGAGATGCCTGGTCCTTGGAGGTCTGATCCTTAGCCTCTGCGGTGTTCTCAGACTTAGCGTCAGACTTCTTATCCTCAGGCTTCGGGTCTGCAGGCTTCGGATCTGCAGGCTTCGGGTCAGCAGGCTTCGGGTCAGCCGGCTTCGGCTCCTCAGCCTTCACACCGGTCACCGTCGGGTAACCCGCAAAGTCCAGCGAAGTCGGGGTGATGCCCACCGGAGCTGCGCTCGCGTCGGTGTCCTTCACGCCAACCTTGAACTTCAGGATCGAGTTAGCCTTCAGCTGCTGAACCGATGCGGGAACGTCGTTACCCTGGCGGT